>ENA-OQMZ01000266-OQMZ01000266.1-human-gut-metagenome-genome-assembly--contig:-NODE-266-length-23052-cov-1.999215_pt1 | contig 23052 bp, 32 predicted proteins | sample MGYA00242621_ERZ504862 | MGnify/ENA primary metagenome ERZ504862 (study PRJEB26092, sample SAMD00036393) | human gut metagenome | host: Homo sapiens | study: EMG produced TPA metagenomics assembly of...
TTTTTATTTTTGCAGATTCTGGTTCTAAATGAGAATGCCTGTACATAACCTTATAAAGAACAATACAAGGTACAGAGGAGCATATGCGGGATCGCTGAAAAAGCAGAGACGATTTACGGTCCGTACTGCAGGCAGGGATTCTGACACAGGTGCTCTACAGGGAAGGAGAACCACATTATGGCAGATAAAATTATTGAAAACAATCAGGTATCTATGATGGGCAAAATTGCAGCAGGCTTTACATTCAGTCATCAGGTCTTTGGAGAAGGCTTCTATATGACTGAGCTGCTGGTCAAAAGGCTCAGTGATTCGGAAGACAGGATTCGTGATGGTTTCTGAACGGCTGGTGGATGTAACGCAGGATTATATCGGAGAATATGTGGAAATCCATGGACAGTTCCGCTCATATAACCGCCATGAGGAGAAGCACAACCGTCTCGTGCTTTCAGTATTCAGCAGAGAACTGAAGTTTGTGGAAGAAGAGGATGAAACAGTTCCGGTAAATCAGATTTTTCTGGACGGATATATCTGTAAGCCTCCGGTGTACCGTAAAACTCCTCTTGGAAGAGAAATTGCGGATGTACTGTTGGCAGTAAATCGTCCGTAATGGAAAATCAGATTACATACCATCATCTGCTGGGGCAGAAAATGCCCGCTATGCATCTGCGTTTGAGGTTGCGGTCATGTCCTGATCTGGGGACGTATCCAGAGCAGAGAATATATGAAACGGATCGGGGAAAATGAAACAGAGAAGAGAGTTGCGTATGAAGTATCTGTAAGCAAGCTGGAATATATGGAATAATTCCATTGCCGCAGGCAATTTGGAATGAATTTTGGCTACGTTTACTGTGAACGGAGTGAACAGTAACGATTACTGTAAACAGTACACTTGCAATTCTTCATAAACTGCGGTAATATAAGCGTATTCAGATAACTATGGCAGCCTGCTGTTCCACGAAGCATTCCGGCGTGAATATGCCGGAAGCTCATCGCAAAAAGTCGAAAACAGACTGCTGTTTATCATGTCTGTAATGACACAGAGAAGAAGGTACAATTTCAATAACGATAAGAGGAATTGTTTGTTATGGAAAAAGAATTTACAGAGGTTTACTGTGGCGGGGGAAAGGGAAAGACAACTCTGGCGATCGGTCAGTGTCTGAGAGCTTCCGCACAGGGTAAAAGCGTCATTATTATTCAGTTTCTGAAAGGAAGAGAGCGCAGGGAACTGGATTTTCTGGAGGAATTGGATAATCTGGATATTAAGATATTCCGTTTTGAGAAGCATGATGAAGGATATGAGGAGCTGAATGAGCAGGAGAAGGCAGAGAGAAAACCAATATTCTCAATGCTTTGAATTTTGCGCGCAAGTGATCGCAACGCAGGAATGCGATTTTCTGCTCCTGGATGAGATTCTTGCACTTCCGGATTATGGGATCACTACTGCAGAGGCAATCGGTGATATCCTGAAGATGAAGGACGAGAGTATGCATATTTTGCTTACGGGACGGACGTTACCGGACAGCCTGCGTAAATATGCAGACAGCATAACTACACTGACAACAGAGATTGTATAAGGTGTATAAAACCTGATTATTGTTTATGAATGGACAGTAATCTGTATGGAAATTACAGAAGAATAAAGGAGGAAGGCAAATGGCAATTTTTAAAGGTGCAGGTGTTGCAATCGTAACCCCTATGTATGAAGATGGCAAGGTTAATTATGATAAACTGGAGGAACTTCTGGAGTATCAGATTGCAAACAGTACAGATGCGATCATTATCTGCGGAACAACAGGAGAATCATCAACGATGACGCATGGAGAGCATCTTAAGACAATTAAGTTTGCAATCGACAAGGTAAACAAACGTGTTCCGGTTATCGCAGGTACAGGTTCCAACTGTACGGAAACTGCAATTATGATGTCAAAGGAGGCTGCTTCTTACGGTGCAGATGCACTTCTTATAGTGACTCCATATTATAACAAGGCGACTCAGAAAGGACTGATCGCTCATTATACAGCTATTGCAGAGGCAGTTCCGGAAACACCGATCATTATGTACAATGTTCCGAGCCGTACAGGATGTAACATCCAGCCTGCAACAGCAGTAGCTCTGGCTAAAAATGTTAAGAATATTGTTGGTATCAAAGCAGCAAGCGGAGATCTTTCACAGATTGCAACCATGATGTCCATGCTGATGGCTGCATTGAACTCTACTCCGGAAATGATGATCAGGTACTTCCGATCCTTTCACTTGGCGGACTTGGAGTAATTTCCGTACTTTCTAATGTAGCTCCTAAGGAAACACATGATATGGTTATGAAATTCCTTGAAGGAGATACAAAGGGTGCAGCAGAAATCCAGTTAAAGGCAATCCCGTTAATTCATGCATTGTTCAGTGAAGTAAACCCGATTCCGGTGAAAGCAGCCCTGAATCTGATGGGTAAAGAAGTGGGGCCACTTCGTATGCCATTATCCGAGATGGAAGATGCAAACAAGGCAAAACTTGCTGAAGAACTGAAGAATTTCGGAATAAAACTTGCATAAATATAATCGCAGGATTGTTCGGAAAATCAACTTGCCGATATACTGGAATTGAGAGGAATAGACAAATGGTAAAGATTATTATGCATGGCTGTAACGGTCACATGGGTCAGGTAATCTCCGGACTTGTGGAGAAGGATCCGGATGCTGAGATCGTAGCAGGTATCGATGTGGCAGATCAGGGAAAGAACAGCTACCCTGTATATACAAATATGGAAGAATGTCAGGTAGAGGCAGATGCCTTATCGACTTCTCTTCTGCAAAAGCAACAGATGCACTTCTTGCTTACTGTGAGAAACGCAAACTCCCGGTTGTATTATGTACAACTGGTTTAAGCGAGGAGCAGCTTGCAAAGGTGGAAGAGACATCTAAGAATGTCGCAGTTCTGAAATCTGCAAATATGTCTCTTGGAATCAATACTCTGATGAAACTGCTTCAGGATGCGGCAAAGGTTCTGGCAACAGCAGGATTTGACATGGAGATTGTTGAGAAGCATCACAGACTGAAACTGGATGCACCAAGCGGAACAGCACTTGCACTGGCTGACAGCATTAATGAGGCAATGGATAACCAGTATCATTATATCTATGACCGCAGCCAGAGACGTGAGATGCGGGATGATAAGGAAATCGGTATCTCAGCAGTCCGCGGTGGAACAATCGTAGGAGAACACGAAGTGATCTTCGCAGGTCCGGATGAAGTGATTGAATTTAAGCATACTGCATATTCCAAAGCTGTATTTGGAAAGGGTGCTGTTGAAGCTGCGAAATTCCTTGCAGGCAAACCGGCAGGAAGATATGATATGAGCGATGTTATCAGTGCAAAATAATCAGGAATGCAGTAAAAATTGATAACTGGTAATTTTCAGTATCTTCATAGCAGTGAAATAAAATATATAAAAGGAAAGTGTATCTGATGTTTCAGAACACTTTCCTTTTTTGTAATATTGGCCTGTATGCTGCTATAATAATTCTGATCAATGATTATATGCGTAAGTCAGCAATGTTCTGGAATCCTGCCAGCGGGCAGAAGATGAATCTGCACCCAGGACAACGGAAATATAGGTGTTTCCCTTTGCGGAATAAGAAAGTCCGACAAAACAATAGCCTGCTTTGTTGGTATAGCCTGTTTTCATACCCTGACTCCCGGAACATTGCCGAGCAGGGCGTTGGTGGTGCCGATAGAATAGCTTCTGCCGGTGTTGAGATTAGAGAAAGAATAATAGCCGGTGCTCACCAGTTTGCGGAACATAGACTTTTTGATCGCATACTGGGCAATTTTTGCCAGGTCAGAAGCTGTTGTGTAATGGTTATACCCTGCATCCAGACCATTTGGGGTTGCGAAATGTGTATTCGTACATCCGATCTCTGCTGCTTTTTTATTCATTAATTTAACAAACTTTGCAGTGGAACCGCTGACGTGTTCGGCAATGGCAACTGCGGTGTCGTTGTGGGAGGGAAGCATCAGGGAATAAAGCAGATCTTTCAGATAAAATATTTCTCCGGCATTTGCATAAAGCTTGCTGGGTTCAATAGATGCTGCGTAAGGGGAGAACTTTACTTTTTCGTTTAATTTGCATTTTTCAAGTGCAAGGATACAGGTCATAATCTTGGTTGTGCTGGCGTTGGCATGAGCAACATTTTCATTTTTGCCATAAATAATCTGACCGGTATCTGCATTCATGAGAAGTGCACAGTCAGAGGAAAGGGAATAATTTAATCCGGTGTGGGTGACAGTACCATTCTGGTTAAAGTAATAGTAAGTTCCCTTGATCTTGTGTTTTCCTGTAACTGCTTTTCCGTCTTTGCCGAAATAGTATTTCTTTCCGGATTTGTCAGTGTACCATCCGGTAACCATGGCACCGTCTTTACCGACATAGTAATAATTTCCTTTATATTTGATAAGAGAATTCTTTATCAGATATCCCTGAGATCTGGTTCCGAAATAATAATTTTTGCCTTTGATCGTATGCCAGCTGCACCAGCGGTGTCCGAGTTTGTTAAAATAATAGGTCTTTTTGTCAATTTTCAGAAATACATTTTTGGCGATGGTTTTATCATCATAGCGGTAAATCCAGTAATCGCCGTCTTTTACAAATTTTCCCGATGCTGCGATATCAGGTTTCTGAAGTGTGGATGCATAAATAGTAGAAACACTGCAGGTAAACAGCAGGAAAAGTGCAGCCAGAAATATGAAAACAGAGCTGCGAAGTGAATGGTTCCTTTTTCTTTTCATGATAACCTCCTGTAAATATGAGTTATAGATATTCCGTAAAATACTGCAGTCAATCCATCTCATTAATGAGTGAAATCCTGCTATAGCAACTTGTCGGTACGCTAGATTGTGGGAGTATATATGTACGGAGTAATCTATTTTGTGTTATTTAAATCATAGCATGAAAAGTAAATTTTTCCAGAATAGTATTGAGTTTTTGGTACATATTAAAAACATAATATAAAAACATGAAAAGACGGAGAGGTTCTGCTGCATGGACCGGCAGAATGCTTTCCGGGAACAGGAGATGAATATGGGAATAAAGGTAAAAAAGATTCTGACAGGTACAGCACTTATTATGTCACTGTGCATGTTCACAGCATGTGGGAATGCAAATAAAGCAGCTGATGAGGCAGACACAAACGAAGAAAGTATGACGGATAATAATGCTGCAAACGATGATAACATGGAAAATAACGCAGGAGAAAACAATACAAATGGAAATAGCACATCAGGAAACAATGCGGCAGATAAAAATGTAAATAATGGTGGAAACGTCACAGACAATGGAACTGCCGCAGAGGATGAAGCTGCAGAAAATGAGACAAAACAGAATAGCAATGCAACAGATAACACTGCAGATAATACCAGAATTGATGAAAACAACAACGGTGACGGCACAGTATCCGGTGAACTGGGAAACAGCGTCAAAGATCTGGGCGAAGGGTAGGTAATGCTGTAGAAGATGTAGGCGATGCTGTAGGCAACGCAGCAGAAGGAAGATAGACATCAGGAATAATTTATGGTATTATCGTGTTAAATTGGTAAAATTTAAATAATGTACTCCCGAAGTTTTTATTGCATTTGTTTTTGCATCTAACTATAGCAATCATTGTAAATAATGCATATTGATTCAGCTCATCAGAGCGTGAAATCCGTTACTGTGAACGGAGTGAACAGTAACGGAAATCCTGCGTCAGCACGCCTGCAGATATCTTCCTTGTCTTTCGCACTCTGCTGAACTGTCTCAAATGCATTAATTTAAGAGGCTTGCTATAAGTACAAAAAGATTCTGAGAGTACATATAACGGATATGGAGGTACGGATTTCATGAAATTTCGCCCATGTATTGATATACATAATGGAAAAGTAAAGCAGATCGTAGGTGGAAGCCTTACGGACGTACAGGATCAGGCAAGTGAGAATTTTGTATCTGAGCAGGATGCATCTTTCTATGCAGAATTATATAAAAAGGCAGGGATAAAAGGAGGACATGTAATTCTGTTAAATGGTCATGACTCCCCATACTATGAATCAACAAAAGAACAGGCGATTCTTGCATTACATACTTATCCGGGAGGATTACAGATCGGCGGAGGAGTGAACCCGGAAAATGCAGGGGAATATCTTAGTGCAGGTGCCAGTCATGTAATCGTTACATCTTATGTATTTAAAGATGGAAGGATTTCCTGGGAAAATTTGAACAAAATGAAAGAGACTGTGGGAAAAGAGAAACTGGTTCTTGACCTGAGCTGTCGCAGAAAAGATGGAAAATACTATATTGTGACAGACCGCTGGCAGAAATTTACAGATGTCACTATGACACTGGATATTATGAAAGAACTGGGAAGTTACTGCAATGAGTTTCTGGTCCATGCAGTAGATGTGGAGGGAAAGGCACGCGGAGTTGAAACAGAACTTGCATCTCTGCTGGGGGAGTATAAAGGAAATCCGGTTACTTTACGCAGGTGGAGTTGGCTCCATGAAGGATATTGAGGATCTGCGAAAATATGGAAAAGACAGACTGGATGTCACAGTAGGCAGTGCATTGGATCTTTTTGGCGGAAATATTTCATTCTCAGAACTGATTAAACTTTAACTAATTTTTATAGTAATCTCAGGAATCACAGTGAAAATGTACAGAACAATTACAGAATTTTTGCTATTTCCCCATAATGACAAAGGAACTTTAAAGTTATTTTCTGAAAGTAAACAGAAAAAAATGTGAAATTTTTAATAAAAATAGTGATTAAAATTCAAAAATGTGTGTTATAATAGATTCATCAAACAGCAAAGGGGATGGAAGCATGAAGTTTATCATCAGCGGAAAAAATATTACAGTTACAGAAGGTCTTAAGACAGCAGTCCAGGACAAGCTCAGTAAACTGGAAAGGTATTTCACTCCTGACACCGAAGTTGTAGTAACTTTAAGTGTTGAAAAAGAAAGACAGAAAATTGAAGTGACAATCCCTGTAAAAGGAAATATCATTCGTTCCGAACAGGTAAGCAATGACATGTATGTATCAATCGATCTGGTAGAGGAAGTCATTGAACGTCAGCTTCGCAAGTACAAAAATAAAATCGTAGACAAACAACAGGCAGCAGCCAACTTCCAGAAAGCATATCTGGACAAGGACTACGATGAGGATGAAGAAGTTAAGATCATCCGTACCAAGAAATTCGGAATCAAACCAATGTATCCGGAAGATGCATGCGTACAGATGGAACTGCTCGGACATAATTTCTTTGTATTCTACAATGCAGAGACAGAGCAGGTAAATGTAGTTTACAAACGTAAAGGCAATACTTACGGTCTGATCGAACCGGAATTCTAAATCTGCTTATAAGATCAAAAATATGAAACATAGACAGCCATAAAAAAAGTTTTCATAAAGAAAAGCTTCCTTACAGAGAGACAAAATGCCCCCTGTAAGGGAGCTTTTTTGTCAGGAAAAATATATACCTTTAACGCATAAGGAATGCTTTGACGCAGTGGCCTAAATATGTTAAAATATCAAAAGATATTATGAAATTTGTAACTGATCAGCAGTTAAAAAATTACAAGTTGAAATTCATTCCGGATTGCCTGTGGCAATGGAATATTGACTTGTATATTCTGTTGGAACGTTCTGTTGGAATGGATTGCTGAAGAATAGTTACCGAAATTTTATAAATGAAGAAGTGTAAAAAGAAGGAAGGAGCACAAAAATCATGAGAAAAGCCGGAGTATTAATGCCAGTTTCCGCACTTCCGTCCCGTATTGGTGCCGGAGAACTTGGAGAATCTGCATTCCAATTTATCGAGTTATTAAAGGAGAATCATGTAAAGATATGGCAGATACTGCCACTGAATCCGGTTGGCTATGGTAATTCCCCATACCAGCCATATTCCTCCTGTGCAGGGGATGAGTTGTATATCAGTCTTGATGCGCTTGCAGAGGAAGGTCTGTTAAAGGAACATCCAAAGGAATTTCAGGAGAGAGCTACAAGAGTAGATTATGAGGCTGTCCGCCAGTACAGAGAGCCTTTCTTAAGACTGCGTTTGATGTTTTTACAGAGAAAAAGGGACAGGAAGAAACAGCATATAAAGAATTTGCTTCACAGGAATGGGTATATGAGTATGGTGTGTTCCGCGCATTAAAGAAAGCAAATAACGGAGAATGCTGGAATGACTGGCCGGAAGAATATAGAACCTGGCCGGAGAACAGACAGAAGTTACCGGCAGAGGTGGAGGACAGAGGCACAGTATCAGATGTTTCTTCAGTATATTTTCTACACACAGTGGATGAAGGTGAAGAAGGCTGCAAATGATGCCGGAATCCAGATTATGGGAGATGTTCCTTTCTATGTGGGACAGGATTCTGTAGACGTATGGGGTGGAAAAGATAACTTCTTCTTGATACAGATGGACGTCCGATTTTCATCGCCGGAGTACCGCCTGATTATTTCAGTGCTACAGGGCAGAGATGGGGAAATCCGATCTATGACTGGGAGCATATGAAGGAACAGGATTACAGATTCTGGGTGGACAGAATCGGCTATAGCAACAAATTGTTTGATATTATAAGGATCGACCATTTCCGGGCATTTGATACATACTGGAAAATTCCGGCAGACTGCCGACTGCTATTGACGGTGAATGGATCGAGGCACCGGATATGAGGTCATTGATACACTTCAGAAAGAAATTCCGGGATTAGATCTGGTAGCAGAGGATCTGGGGCTGCTTCGTCCGGAGGTTCTGATGCTGAAAGATCATTATCATCTGAAGGGAATGAAGATTCTGATCTTCTCCATAGAAACAGGTGGAAAATATGCCCGAGATACCTTCCATGATGTGGAAAACATGATTTTCTACACAGGAACGCATGACAATGATACGATCATGCAGTGGTATGGAAATATGAGTGCCGCAGCCAGAAGAAAAATCCGCAGGATGTTAAAGAAGGCGGGAGCATCACAGGCTCTGTCAAGGACAGATTCCTGCAGTATACCATGCAGAATCAGGCAGAATATGCGATCATTCCGTTGGCAGATATTCTTGGACTTGGAAAAGAGGGCCATATCAACACACCGGGAACCATTGGTTCTCCGAACTGGGAGTGGCATTTACCGGATTTTATACAGGCCAAAAAGGAACTGCAGAAATTTGGCAGACTGATCGTGGATACAAAGCGATAAATTTTGGTGACTCCGTAATTTTCTTGGTTTGTTCATGAAAAATTCATTGTTTTCCATAACAGAAAGTGTTAGAATATACAAGTATTGTGTATTATAGTAAGCGTTTGTAATGTTCGCATGCTGCTGACATGTCTGCTGTGGACGGAGTGAACAGAAATTATTCCGCACAGTAGCAATTGTTATATGGCAGCAATGCTTGTATAAAAAAGAAATAAACAGGAGTAAAACCTAATATGAATATGTTTTCAAAAGTATTCGGGACCCGCAGCCAGCGAGAGGTTAAGCGTATCATGCCTCTGGTTGAGAAAATTGAGAGCCTGCGCCCGGACATGCAGAAGTTAAGCGACGAAGAACTCAGAGGAAAAACAAGAGAATTTAAGAAACGTCTTGAAGAGGGAGAGACACTGGATGATCTGCTTCCTGAGGCATTTGCGGTTGTACGTGAAGCAGGCAAGCGTGTTCTTGGAATGGAACATTTCCGTGTGCAGCTTATCGGTGGTATTATTCTCCATCAGGGACGTATCGCAGAGATGAGAACAGGTGAAGGTAAAACACTTGTCGCCACACTTCCGTCATATTTAAATGCACTGGAAGGCAAAGGTGTGCATGTCGTAACAGTCAACGATTACCTGGCTAAACGAGATGCGGAAGAAATGGGAAAGATCCATGAGTTTCTTGGCCTGACAGTCGGTGTTGTTTTAAATGATATGAAGCAGGATGAGCGTCGTGCTGCATACAACTGTGATGTTACCTATGTTACGAACAACGAACTCGGTTTCGATTATCTGCGTGACAACATGGTTATCTATAAAGAACAGTTGGTACAGAGAGATCTGCACTACTGTATCATGATGAGGTCGACTCCATTCTCATCGACGAGGCACGTACCCCTCTGATCATTTCCGGACAGAGCGGTAAGTCAACCAAGTTATACGAGGCCTGCGATATCCTTGCTCAGCAGTTAGAGCGTGGTGAAGCCAGCATGAGATGACCAAGATGGCAGCATCATGGGTGAAGAAGTTATCGAGACAGGTGACTTCGTTGTAAATGAAAAAGATAAGATCGTAAACCTTACAGAGCAGGGCGTTCATAAGGTTGAGAAATTTTTCCATATTGAAAACCTGGCAGATCCGGAGAATCTGGAGATTCAGCATAATATTACACTTGCACTTCGTGCCCATAACCTGATGCATAAGGATCAGGATTATGTAGTTAAAGATGATGAAATCCTTATTGTTGATGAATTCACCGGACGTATCATGCCGGGACGCCGTTACTCAGATGGTCTTCATCAGGCAATCGAAGCGAAAGAGCATGTTAAGATCAAACGTGAGAGCAAGACTCTGGCAACCATCACTTTCCAGAACTTCTTTAATAAATATGATAAAAAGGGCGGTATGACCGGTACAGCTGTCACAGAGGAGAAAGAATTCCGTGATATCTATGCAATGGACGTTGTAGAGATCCCGACTAACAGACCGGTTATCCGAGTTGACCATGAAGATGCTGTTTATATGACAAAGAAAGAGAAATTCAACGCAGTTGTCAATGCTGTAGTGGAAGCTCATGCGAAACAGCAGCCTGTACTGGTCGGTACCATTACGATTGAAACTTCCGAGCTTCTCAGCCGTATGCTGAAGAGACAGGGAATCAAACATAATGTATTGAATGCCAAGTTCCATGAACTTGAGGCAGAGATTGTCTCACAGGCAGGTCAGGCAGGAGCAGTTACGATCGCCACTAACATGGCTGGTCGTGGTACAGATATCAAGCTGGATGATGTGGCAAGAAATGCAGGTGGTCTGATGATCATCGGTACAGAACGTCATGAGTCCAGACGTATTGATAATCAGCTTCGCGGACGTTCCGGACGTCAGGGAGATCCGGGTGAATCCCGTTTCTATATTTCCCTGGAAGATGACTTGATGCGTCTGTTCGGTTCTGAGAGACTGATGAAGATCTTTACATCTCTTGGTGTTGCAGAGAATGAACAGATTGAGCACAAGATGCTTTCCAATGCAATTGAGAAAGCTCAGGAGAAGATTGAGTTTAACAACTTTGGTATCCGTAAGAATCTTCTTGATTATGACCAGGTAAACAATGAACAGCGTGAGATCATCTACAAAGAACGTCGTCAGGTTCTCGACGGTGAGAATATGCGTGAAGCAATCTATAAGATGATCCAGGATACAGTGGATACTTATGTTGATATGTGTTTCTCTGATGATGTAGATTCTGAAGAGTGGGATCTGAATGAATTTAACGGTGTTCTTACTCCGATCATTCCGATCAGACCGCTTACAGCTGAGAGTGTAAAAGGCAAGAAACGCGATGAGATCAGACATGAACTGAAAGAAGAGGCAGTGAAGCTCTATGAAGAAAAAGAAGCAGAGTTCCCGGAACCGGAGCAACTTCGTGAATTAGAGCGAGTTGTACTTCTGAAATGCATTGACAGCAAGTGGATGGATCACATTGATGATATGGAAATCCTTCGTCAGGGTATCGGACTTGCTGCTTATGGACAGAGAGATCCGGTTGTTGAATATAAAATGAGTGCATTTGATATGTTCAACGAAATGATCACATCCATTCAGGAAGATACTCTTCGTATGCTGTACCATGTACATGTAGAGCAGAAGATCGAGCGTGAACAGGTAGCTAAAGTTACCGGAACAAACAAGGATGACAGTGCAGGTCCTAAGAAACCGGTTCAGAGAAAAGAAATCAAAGTATATCCGAACGATCCCTGCCCATGTGGAAGCGGTAAGAAATACAAACAGTGCTGTGGACGTAAGAATAAGGTCTGACTCGTTTATCTCAGTTGAGAAGACTCCCATTTCTGTATGTGGTGAGTTCATTACTACAGAGCGGGCAGTAATGATTTTGTAAAAAGAACATTGTGAGCAGATCATGTCTGCTGCAAAATAAAAGGCTGAATCATGAGGCCCTTTTTATCGTGCGCAAAAACACGTTAACGCGTTGAATTGGCAGATTGTGAATATCTGTCTGAACTGTTCAGTACATCCACAGCTATGTGATTATGATTGATGAACAGTCACATAACAATTCCATAAAGGGGGAAAAACAGTATGAAAAGAGAGTCTTTCGCTCACGTCCTTGGTTTTATCCTGGTGTCAGCAGGATGTGCCATCGGTATTGGAAACGTGTGGAAGTTTCCGTATATCTGCGGGGCATATGGAGGCGCGGCCTTTATCCTGATCTACTTATGTTTTCTGGTTATTCTCGGTATTCCGGTTCTGGTAGCAGAATTTGCGGTAGGACGGGGAAGCCACACAAGTGTTGCGAAATGTTTTGACAAACTGGCACCTGCAGGAAGCGGCTGGAAGCCATTGAAATTTATTGGTATTATTGGATGTTATATGCTGATGATGTTTTACACAACAGTAGGAGGATGGATGATCTACTATTGTGTGAAGAGTCTGCGGGGAGATTTCGTTGGAGCGACTCCGGAAGCAGTAACACAGTCTTTTTCCGATATGCTGGGAAATGCACCGACGATGATGTTATGGATGGTGATCATCTGTCTGATCGGATTTGCAGTCTGTTTTATGGGATTGCAGAATGGTATTGAAAAAATCTCCAAAGTAATGATGAGTGCACTGCTTATCATTATGGTGATCCTTGCGGTTCATTCAGTAATGATGGAAGGCGCGGGAGAAGGAATCCGCTTCTATCTGATTCCTGATTTTCAGAAGATTAAGGAAGCAGGAGTTGGTAATGTAGTATTTGCGGCATTGAGTCAGTCATTCTTTACATTATCCATTGGTATTGGTGCCATGCTGATCTTCGGAAGTTATCTGGACAAATCCAGAAGCCTTACCGGAGAGGCGGTAAGCATCACCGTACTTGATACCTTTGTTGCGCTGACAGCAGGATTTATCATTATTCCGGCATGCTTCTCCTATGGAATCCAGCCGGATGCAGGTCCAAGCCTTATCTTTATCACTCTGCCCAATATTTTTGCAAAGATGAGCGGAGGGGCTTTGTGGGGAAGTCTGTTCTTCCTGTTTCTGACGTTTGCTGCGGTTTCAACGATCATTGCTGTATTTGAGAACCTGATCGTGTTTAATATGGAACTGTTTGGCTGGAACCGTAAAAAGAGTGTTGTTGTCTGCGCAGTTCTTGTTGTGATCTTAAGCATTCCATGTGTGCTTGGATTCAATGTACTTTCCGGATTCCAGCCATTCGGAGATGGAAGCAACATCATGGATCTGGAAGACTTTATTGTTTCTAATAACCTTCTTCCTCTTGGAAGTCTTGGTTACCTTCTGTTTTGTACCAGAAAGAACGGATGGGGATGGGACAATTTCATTGCAGAGGTGAATGCCGGTACAGGCATGAAATTCCCAAAATGTCTGAAAAATTATGTTGCCTATGGAATTCCGGCGATTATCATTGTGATCTATCTGAAAGGTTACTATGATAAATTTGCAGGTCTGGGAACAGCAGCACTGGCCGGATGGATGATCGTGGCACTGGTACTGCTGGGATTCGTATTCTACTGTGCGACAGCGAAGAAAGAAGATGAAACAGTAGGCGGAGCGCGAATATCTGCCCGACCTGAGAACAATAAAAGATGTAATTATGTCTGAGAAGAAAGATTCTTTCAGACATGGTTACATCTTTTTGTGTTATGGAATTGTTGTGTAAAGGTAGTGGATGCATTATTTTAGAGGATTGCTATAATGAGGCAGTTCTTCGCTGGGGTTGGTTTTGAACTGTTTACGGTATGCCCGGGAAAAAGTGCTGTATTCTGCGAACCCGCTTTCCTGTGCTGCTTTTGTCACAGGCATTCCATTTGAGATCAGAGTACGTGCCATAAGAAGCCGCTTGTTTACAATATAATTATGAAGGGTATAGCCGGTTTCTTGTTTGAACTTCCGCATCAGATGGTACTTGCTTACATAATATCTGGAAGAAAGCGTTTCTACAGACAAATCTTCTTTCAGATTGTGGTTGATATACTGAAGGATACTGGCAATCTGCGAGTCAAAGGTGTAGGATTTTTTATCAAAAATGTACTGCTTTTCCAGAAAGATACGGTTCAGATAAACCATAAACTGAAGAAAAAGTGATTGTGTCAGGATTTCCCTTCCATATTCATCGGATTTTGCAGAATTTTCCAGTTCAAACAGGATGTCTTTCATCTTTTCCTGAAGAGCAGAATTCAGACGTACCAGATTGTAGCTTCTGTCATTTGCTTTCTGGAAGCATTTCAGCAGTTCTTGCCAGGGAATATCGTTCTGAATCCAGAGAATGAAACGTTCATATGGAACAGAAGGATCAATCTCCGGGCGGTGGATGGCATGGCGGTTTACCAGAAGAATGTCCCATGGTTTCAGTTGATAAGCTTTTCCTTCTATATGATAGGCAGCTTTGCCGGAGATGAAGATAACTACCTTGTGAAAATCATGATAATGGTAAGAGAATTCCTTTCTGGTCTGGTCTTTAAGATGAAAAAGTCGGAATTGTTCGTTCAGGTATCCTGTTTTTTCTGTCTGATAGAACTGTTCTGATAATAACATATCTGCCTCCGATATCTGCAATGATTATTTAATCGAATCAAGCAAGTCCCCTGTGGAGATTGTGAAAAGAAATAAGCAGTGGAAAGCAATAAGCGGAGGGAAAAGTTTGATTCATGGTATAATCATATCATTTAATGCGTAAATGTACAATTATTACTAAGAATGTAACAAATAGTAACGAATATATTTTATAATTTCTGAGAAAATATGCTACAAAGATATTGACATTATTACACGATAATAGTATCATACAATTACAAAGTAATCGTAAAAACTTTGTAACTATTTCGAAATAGGGTAAAGAAATAGAAAACTGAACAGAGAGGAGTGATGATGCTGTAAGGCTGTTATATCAGAGAACTGATATAATGGTCTTTTTTGTAATACCTACAGAGCATTTTTTGCAATGTTTTAAGCATTTTACTCTATATACATGGTAAAAACAATAAAATATAATGAATATAAAGTCAGGATGTGATATGAGAAAATTACCTGACACAAAATTTAACCGAATCAAGTAAGTCCCCTGCTTCAATTGCGAAGAGCAATAGCAGTGTGGGGACTCAGACAAGTGGCGAAGTGAGTTGGAAAGATTGCCCGACAATTGATTATCGATGCAGATACAAAAGCGGGAAGTATCCGGGATTATAAATCAGAAGGAGAGATATGGTTATGGCAAATACAATTATTATGAGTAAATATCAGGGACTTGGAAACGATTATCTGATTCTTGATCCGAAGAAAAATCAGGTACAGCTTCAGGGAAAGAAGATTGCACTTCTCTGCCAGAGAGGATTTGGGCTTGGCGCTGACGGTGTGCTCTATGGACCGGTAGAAATTGATGGGAAATTGGGTGTGCGTATTTTTAATGCAGACGGAAGTGAATCTGCATCAGTGGAAACGGCGTGCGTATTTTTGCCAAATATCTGATGGATAATGGATATATTACTGAGAAAAAATTTGACATTGAAACTATGTCAGGCACGATTCATGTGGAATGCCTGAACAGCCGGGCAACGGAATTTAAAGTAAACATAGGAAAACCATCTTTTATCTCCAGCGATATCCCTGTTTCCGGTGAAGTTCGTGAAGTAATTAAGGAGAATTTCGTATTCCATGGAAAAGAATACAAGGCTACCTGCCTGACAGTTGGTAATCCACACTGCATTATTTTTACAGACAATGTAAGTGCAGAAGCTGTAAAGAATCTGGGACCTTATGTGGAAAATGCAGATGAATTTCCGGAGAGAATGAACCTGCAGATCTGCCGTCAGGTCGACAAGGGAAATCTGGAGATTGAAATCTGGGAAAGAGGTTCCGGATATACAAAGGCTTCCGGAACAGGAAGCTGTGCGGCAGCAGCGGCAGCCTATAAGCTGGGACTGGTGGAATCCCGTATTAATGTAAATCAGCCGGGCGGAATGATACAGATCGATATGGAAGAGGACGGAACCATCTATATGACAGGAACAGTGGGATATATTGCAGATATAAGTGTTGCAGAGAGCTTCTTCTCATAAATTACACAGACTTTATGCGTAATTCAGTGTAAAGTATGATTACCCACAGTGTGAAATGATTGTTATGATAAATGATTGTTATGATAAATGATCATTTCACGCTGTGGGTAATTCTTTGTTTGTAATTTGCTTAAAGATATGGTATTATTTTTAAACGAATTATTTACTAGGACTGCTATAATCTATAGCAATTCAGTCGGTTATCCACAGGGAGTCCGACAGAGAATATTTATAATAAGAAAGTGGGTGAAGCTGTGGTTGAATTAGACCAGTTCAAGAGCATTCTTGCGACTTATACAGAACCATTAGTGGAAGTGAGGGATTCACTTTGACCTGGCTAACAAAGAGCAGAAGGTCGAAGAATTAGAGCGCGAAATGGAAGCGCCTGATTTCTGGGATGATGCAGAAGTTTCCCAGAAGAAAATGAAAGAATTAAAAGACATGAAAGATGACATGGAGACCTATCAGAATCTGGTTACACAGATGGAAGATATGGAAACCATGATCGAGATGGGATATGAGGAGAACGATCCTGCACTGATTCCTGAGATTCAGGAAATGCTGGATGAGTTTCAGAAGGATTTTGACAATATCCGTATCAAGACACTTCTCTCCGGAGAATATGACAGTGAGAATGCAATCATTAAGCTGAATGCAGGTGCAGGCGGAACAGAGGCCTGTGACTGGTGCGGTATGCTTTACCGTATGTACAGCCGCTGGGCAGATAAGAAAGGATTTACCCTGGAAGTGCTGGATTATCTGGACGGCGATGAGGCAGGTATCAAATCTGTTACTTTCCAGGTAAACGGAACAAATGCTTACGGTTATCTGAAATCAGAGAAGGGAGTTCACCGTCTGGTGCGTATTTCTCCTTTCAATGCAGCAGGTAAGCGACAGACATCTTTTGTATCCTGTGATGTTATGCCGGATATCAAGAAGGATCTGGATGTAGAGATCAATGACGATGAGATCCGTATTGATACTTATCGAAGCAGTGGTGCCGGCGGTCAGCATATCAACAAGACATCATCTGCCATCCGTATCACACATTATCCTACCGGAATCGTGGTACAGTGTCAGAATGAACGTTCTCAGCACATGAATAAAGATAAAGCCATGCAGATGCTGAAAGCCAAGCTGTATCTTCTCAAGCAGCAGGAGGCAGAGGAAAAACTCTCCGGTATCCGCGGTGAGGTGACAGATATCGGATGGGGAAATCAGATCCGTTCTTATGTTATGCAGCCATATACCATGGTAAAGGATCATCGTACAAACGAGGAGACCGGAAATGTGGATGCAGTACTTGACGGAGGAATTGATATTTTCATCAATGCATATCTGAAATGGATCGCACTGAAGAAATAAAAGAATAAAAAAGGCTGTCTGAAATCAGGACAGCCTTTTTCGTGTTGAGGCATTTTACACAATGATTCAGCAGAATATATTTCTTGCGTATTTTTGTTTGGTGTGATAATATATCCAGTGTGTAAAAACAAATGTCTTTAAAGAACGGACAGGTAAATTGATATGCAGAAACCAGTAACAGAGAAAAAGAAATATTTGTAGTGAGGGAACGAGCAGTTCCGGAAGTCCTGCTGAAGGTGGTGGAGGCAAAGAAGCTTCTGGACTCCGGCAAAGTGGACACTGTACAGGATGCAGCAGAGCGCACAGGAATCAGCAGAAGCTCTTTCTACAAATACAAAGATGATATTTTCCATTTCATGAAGAGACAAGGGGAAAGACGATCACCTTTATTATCCAGATGGATGATGAACCGGGGCTTTTGTCGGTTGTCCTGCAGACGATTGCACGGTTTCATGGAAACATTCTCACCATTCATCAGAGTATTCCTATCAATGGGATTGCCACACTTACTCTGAGTGTGGACATTCTTCCGGGCGAGGGGGATGCAGAAGCAATGGTAGAGACGATTGAACAGAATGAAGGAATTCATTATCTGAAAATATTAGGCAGGGAGTAAAAGAAAATGATCAATGTAGCAATTTTAGGATATGGCACAGTTGGAAGCGGTGTATTTGAAGTATTAAATGAAAATAAAGAGAGCATTTCCAGACGTGCCGGACAGGAACTTCATGTAAAATATGTTCTGGATCTTCGTGATTTTCCGGGACAGCCGGTAGAGAAGGTTCTGGTCCATGATTATGAACAGATCGTCAGTGATCCGGAAGTAGATATTGTAGTAGAGGTTATGGGCGGTGTGGAGCTGCTTATACTTTTGTAAAGAAGGCACTTCTGGCAGGAAAAAATGTCTGCACTTCCAATAAGGCTCTGGTTGCAAAGCATGGCCGCGAGCTGATGGATATTGCAAAGGAAAAGAGCATTAACTTCTTATTTGAAGCAAGCTGTGGCGGCGGAATCCCAATCATTCGTGTCATCAATTCTTCCCTTACAGGAGATGAGATTGACGAAGTAACAGGTATCCTGAACGGAACTACCAACTACATGCTTTATAAGATGAGCACAGAAGGCTGTGAATTTGACACTGTATTAAAGGAAGCACAGCAGAAGGGTTATGCAGAGGCAGATCCTACCGCCGACGTGGAAGGATACGATGCATGCCGTAAGATCGCAATCCTTTCCTCTCTTGCTTATGAGAGATATTTTGATTTTGAAGATATTTATACAGAGGGAATTACAAAGATCACACCTGAAGATATGGAGTATGCTGCGAAGCTTGGCAGAACCATCAAACTTCTTGGAACCAGCCGCAGACTGCAGATGGAACCTGTTATGCAATGGTAGCACCGTTTATGCTCGGCCAGAACAGCCCTCTTTACAGTGTAAATGATGTGTTTAATGCAGTATTTGTACATGGAAATATGCTTGGAGATGCCATGTTCTATGGAAGCGGTGCAGGTAAACTGCCTACAGCAAGTGCTGTAGTTGGTGATATTGTAGATGCCGCAAAACATCTCCATGTTAATATTGTGACAAACTGGAACAGCACTCCGGCAGTACTGAAACCACTGGATGAAGTGACAGGAAGATTTTTTGTGAGAATCAAAAAAGAAGCAGCAGAAGAAGCGAAGAAGGTATTTGGTGATGTTGAGATCATCAGCTGGGACAGCTTCCACAGGAATGTGCATTTATCACTGATGAAATGACACAGGGAGCATTTGAAGAGAAACTGGCTCAGATCGGAGATCAGGTACTTGCAAAGATTCGAGTTAAAGATTGATAAACTGACAGATTTCGTGTATCATATAGTGTGCCTGATAAGGTGGACACTGATACAATACTTCAGATAAATATTTGTACAGTGATTGCTGTAAACAGAACAGGAAAGGGAAGATATGAGAATCTTCTCTTTCCTGTAAACTTATTATGGAGGAAGTAAAACAATGTTGATTGTCAAGAAATTTGGCGGTACATCGGTTGCAAATAAAGAACGTATCTTTAATGTTGCCAGCCGCTGTATAGAAGAGTACAGAAAAGGAAATGACGTGGTTGTCGTTCTGTCCGCAATGGGGAAATATACGGATGAACTGATCACCATGGCAAGGGATGTCAATGAGAAACCGCCGAAAAGAGAGATGGATATGCTCTTTACCATTGGAGAACAGATGTCTGTTGCACTGATGGCAATGGCGATGGATAAACTGGGAGTTCCTGCGGTTTCCCTGAATGCTTTTCAGGTTTCCATGCATACGACAAGCAGTCATGGAAATGCACGTTTAAAAAGAATTGATACAGAGCGTATCAGAAGAGAGCTGGACAGCAAAAAGATTGTAATAGTTACCGGCTTCCAGGGAGTTGACAAGTATGATGATTATACGACTCTTGGAAGAGGCGGTTCTGACACAACAGCGGTTGCTCTTGCGGCTGCTCTTCATGCAGATGCCTGTGAAATCTATACAGATGTAGATGGTGTTTACACAGCAGATCCGCGTAAGGTTCCGAAAGCAAGAAAGCTCAAAGAGATCACTTACGATGAAATGCTTGACCTTGCGACTCTCGGGGCAGGTGTGCTTCACAACCGTTCTGTGGAGATGGCGAAGAAATATGGCGTGCCGCTTGTGGTACGTTCAAGTTTAAACAACAGTGAAGGAACTGTGGTAAAGGAGGAAGTTACAGTGGAGAGAATGTTGATCAGCGGTGTTGCGCTGGATACAGATGCAGTGAGAATTGCGGTAATCGGATTAAAGGATGAGCCGGGTGTAGCTTTTAAATTATTTGATACCCTTGCGAAGAAGAATATTAATGTAGATGTGATCCTGCAGTCTATCGGACGTGCGGGCAGAAAGGATATTTCTTTCACAGTCGATGGAAATGATCTGGATGATGCAGTTGCAGTTCTGGATGCAAATCAGGCAAGGCTTGGATTTGCAGAGCTTCATTCTGAGAGAAATATTGCGAAGCTTTCCATCGTAGGTGCAGGAATGATGAGTAATCCTGGAGTAGCAGCAAAGATGTTTGAGAGCTCTATAATGAGGGCGTAAACATCAATATGATCTCTACATCCGAGATTCGTGTGACAGTTCTGATCAATGAAAAGGACGGCGTGCGCGCAATGAATGCAGTACATGATGCCTTTGGTCTGGCAGACTGATTTAGGAGAATTACATGACATCGAGACGTGAATTAAAAAACTATGCGAAGCAGGCCATGTCAGGAAAATATGGGATACTGATCTTGGCATTTGTTGCAGTTCAGGCACTGGCTCTGATCAGCAGCATGATATCCTCGGCTTTATTTCCGGGAGAGGAAACAATTGATATTGTGCTGTCGTATGCATTTACATTTATTCTGACTCTGCTGATCAATGTGGTAGCGGCAGGTATGAATTATATGTATCTGAATATTGCCAGAGGGAAAGTATATTCATTAAATGACCTGTTTTATTTTTACAGACATCATCCGGACAGAGTGATCGTTGCCGGATTTTTATGGCAGTACTGAATCTGCTTACCATGCTGCCCTATACGATTTACAGTAATGCGAATCTTCCGGGTGAAGATGCTTCTGTGGAGGTGCTGATCACCTGGCTGTATACAGGTGTTGTTCTGATGATCGTTGGAATGATTGTTTATCAGATTCTGGTCATTCCTCTGGAGATGACTTATTATATTCTGTCAGATAAGCCGGAATTGAAAAGTACAGAGGCTATGAAAGAGAGTCTGGAGATGATGCATGGAAACTTCGGAAGATATCTGATGCTGAAGATAAGCTTTATCCCATTGATGTTTCTTTCTGTTTTTACATTCTATATTGCACTCTTGTGGATATTTCCATATATGGCCATGACAGAAGTAATGTTCTATCGTGATCTGACAGGGGAGCTTAAAGTGCAGAAAGAGGAAGAAGAACGTGTGGCACGAGACTATGTGAATCCTATGTTTGACAGCTATTCACAGAGTGAACAGCCACAGGAAGAACAGACACATCCGCAGCAGTTCTGGCGTATGCCGGAAGAACCGGTTTCTTATGAAAACGAAGATGAACAGAACATTACAGACAACACAGAAATGCAGAATGTTCAGGCAGATATGGATGATAAAAAAGAGCAGAATGATTCATCACCAAAAGAAGAGGAAGAAGACAACGAACCGAAACCATGGGATGAATATTTTGACAGTCTGAAATAAAAATACAGTTTATTAAATTGAAGACCTTTTTGCTATGATAAGTATTATGATATCAGGGTTAAAATACCTTTTGGCCCTGACATCATATTGTCAGAAGAAAAAGGTCTTTTCTATAGCAATTCAAGAAAAGGGAAAGGGTTTTTACGATTATGAATACAAATGAGATCAGTGGAAAGCGTCAATTGGAATTTTTGGCAGATTTTGATTATATCAGAGAGGCAGGAACTGCAGGAGAAGAAAAAGCAGCAGAAAGGATTCAGAAAACTCTGGACAGTTTTGGCGTGGAGAGTCATCTGGAAGAATTTTCTTTTGATACCTTTCAGATAAAAAAAAGCAAAGCTGAAAGTAACAGAGCCATACACAAAAGAATACACAGTAACCGGATATGGAAGATGCGGAAACACAGCAGAGGACGGGCTGGAAGCACCATTTGCGTATGCAGAGAACGGTGATGATATCAGCCTTGCATATGTCAGCGGAAAGATTGTCATGGTAAATGATCCGGTGAGAAAAGATATGTACCGGAAGCTGGTGAAAGCCGGTGCTGTGGGATTCATCAGTATTGCAGGTTCTCCGTTAGATGAAGGCGTGGATCTGGTTCCACGTGCATACGCTCTGCCAAAGAATCTGCCGGGAGAAGAGAAAAAAGAAGCGGGAAGAGAAGCTGTCAATTATGATAACAGGATTCCTGGCGTAAGCATTCATTACAAAGATGCCATCGAACTGGTGACGAAGGGTGCATCTCAGGTATGTTTATCTGTAGAGCAGGAGATAGTAACACGTACATCCCGTAATATAGTGGCACGTATCGAGGGGACAGATAAGGCAGAGGAAATCCTGACTCTGACTGCACATTATGATTCTGTTCCGGAGGGACCGGGGGCGTATGATAATATGTCCGGAGCAGCGATCATTATGGAACTGTGCAGATATTTCCATGCACACAGACCACGCAGAACAATGGAATTCATATGGTTTGGAGCAGAAGAGAAAGGTCTGCTGGGAAGTCAGAATTATATCAAAATTCATGAAAATGAACTTTCGGCACATCGTTTTAACATGAATGTAGATCTTGCCGGACAGCTTGTTGGCGGAACTGTGGCAGGTGTCACAGGTGATGCGTCTGTTTGCAACATGATTACATACATGGCTCATGAAATCGG
>ENA-OQMZ01000267-OQMZ01000267.1-human-gut-metagenome-genome-assembly--contig:-NODE-267-length-23042-cov-2.410124_pt1 | contig 23042 bp, 40 predicted proteins | sample MGYA00242621_ERZ504862 | MGnify/ENA primary metagenome ERZ504862 (study PRJEB26092, sample SAMD00036393) | human gut metagenome | host: Homo sapiens | study: EMG produced TPA metagenomics assembly of...
GTTCGTATCGCCGCCCTTATTACCTTCCCCCCTTCAGCCCCCTTCTTCCCCGGCTTTGGTGTTGTGTTCCGGCCACTCGTGCCCCTCTTGCTCCATCCGGGCGCGGACTGCCTCAAGAATATATTTTTGCAAACTCTTTCCGCTTGCCTCAGCAGCCGCGCGAATCGCTGCGCCCTCTGCTTTCAGCGGGCGCACGTTGATATAATCGCATTTTGCCGTATAATTTGCGTTGTTTCGTTTTTTTGCTTCTGTTATCGCCATATTATTACCCCTGTTTATTTTTAATTAAAATACCACACCGAGCCAAAACATTCAACTGTGCAATTTGCACAAACTTCAACCGTGCCGATTTGTGCAAAACGGAGAAAGCATGGTTGAATGCTTGACAATCGGCATTCAACCATGCTACTATGCAGCCACAGCAAGCGAGCCGGACGACAAGCCAGAACGGTTGCGAGTAAGCCGAAAGGAGTGAACCGCATGAGCAAAGAGTTTTCCAGCTCCCCGAATCCGTCAAGCGGCGGATTTGGGCGGAACTGCTCGAACAGTGGGCAAAAAGAAAGCCCGCCACCCACTGAGCAGGTGACAGGCTTGCAAGATGAATTTCCGAACGTCCATCTTGTAAGCCAGTTTACCACAGATCGGGGGTGATAGTCAAGCGGATGCCCCAGCGGGGCCGCACCGCTCCACCAAAGCGGCCCCGCCCCACTCCCCCGGCAGCCCGCCGGGGCAAACCTGAAAAGCAAAGGAGATTTGAACCATGAGAATTTCAAAGAAGATCGCAACCGCCGCCACTGCTCTGGCACTTGCCGCCGGGCTGCTGGCCCCCACCGCTTCCGCCGCCTGTCCCTACACCGTCGGCCCTCTGGGGCGGTACATCGCCCCGGCTGAGGTGCGCGGGCTGTACGCCTACGGCGACCGGGTGCAAGTTTGGTGCAGCGACCTGAAGGACGGCGACGACTGGTTTTTTCTGGTGGATGCCGAAACCGATCTGCGCATCTTCGACCGGGTCCAGCTGGTTGTGAATGCCAACGACCCCGGACGATTTCAGCGACGACACTGTGGAAGATGTCTTTTGGAGCTGCTGCTCCATCGACGATTGACCCCCGCCGGACACCTTAGCAGGGCCGCACCGTAAAGCGACCCCGCCCCACTACCCCGGCAGCCGCCGGGAGATCATCCCGAACACCAACCACAACACGAAAAGGAGCAAGTACCATGAAAGGCATGAGCAATAATCAGATCATCCAAAACGAAGCCGCAAAGCTGGCCCCCGCCACCCTGCACACCATCGCCACCGCACACCACACCCCGGAACAGATCGCCGCCATCGCTGCAAAGGCGATCACCATCGACGAGAACGGCAACGAGAAGCCCGCCACCATCGCCGACGTGGAAGCCGTTCTTGCCGCCGACGAACTGCACACCATCGCCAAGTGGAACAGCCTGAACAAGCGCATCCGCACCGGGGAAAAATCCCTCATCACCTGCTATCTGTGGAAGTACACCACGAAGCCCAGCAAGGAACAGCGGGAAGCCGCCGAAGCCGAGGGCAAGGAAGCCGCCCCCGCCCCGCATTACTACCCCACGAAATCCTACCTGTTCAGCTGCCTGCAGGTTGAGGACAGCAAGCCCACCCCGGAAGCCCGTTTTAAGTCCACCGCTGAGATCATGGCTATAACAAGAAGCTGGCCGCAGAGCGCAAGGCCGCAAAGATCGACCTTGACAAGCTCTATATCCTCTACACGGAAGAGTACAGCCGCCTTTACAACAGCAACGACCCCGACGACGAAAAGGCAGAGCAGAACGCCGCCAAGGTCTTCGACGACAAGAGCCAGAACGACCCCGTTTTCCATGCCCTGGTTGATCGGATGATCCACAAGCTGGATGATTTCATTTCCAGCGACCGGGAAGCCGCTGCCTTTGTGCTGGCACTGGACAAGCTGAACGCCCCGGAACAGCCCGCACCCGCCCCGGCTCCTGCCCCCGTCATCGTTGAGGAACGCCACGAACTGCCGGAACTGGTCCACGTCGATCCGCTGCCCAAGAAGCCCGCCAAGCGCACCACCACGAAGCCCAAAAGCAACACCGCCGCCCTCAAGCAGACGGAACGCAAGGCAAAGGCCGCTTTCCTGGCCGTGCCCGAAACGGACCGCAAGGCGCAGGCCGAAGCCCTCAGCGCATGGCGCAAGGCACGAAAAGACGTTGCGGAAGCTGAGAATGCCCCCGCCGCTGTGCAGCAGCTTGATTTTGCAAGCATTGCCGCCGGCCTGCTGGCATGACACGAAACCGCCCCGGATACTTTGGCAGGGCTGCACCGATGAAAGCAACCCCGCCCCACTTCCCACCGGCAGCCCGCGGGGGCATATCACGAAACGAAAAGGAGAACATACCATGAAATTTAACAACATCTTCGAGCAGATCAACGTGGAACTCCCCGCACAGTGGAAAATCCAGACCCTGCGCCGTGAGATTCAGCGCAGCCCCGGCAAGGCTGCGGAACTTCAACCGCAGATCGACGCCGCCGGATCACCCTTATCTGTGCCCGCCGCGGCTACTTCTACACCGCCTGACCCTCTGCCGGACGCTCTAGCAGGGCTGCACCGACCAAAGCAGCCCCGCCCCATCGCCCCGCCGGGGCTATTACGAAACACGAAAAGAGGTTCACACCATGACAACGCCAAACGATGCCCTGGACTTCTACCCCACGCCGGACAATCTGGCATGGGAGATGGTCCACAGCCTGGAAACCGAAATCCACGCTTCCGCCGCTTCCCCAGTCCCGTGCTGGAACCGTCCGCCGGTGATGGGGCACTTGCCCGCCAGATTCACACCACGAGCGGCATTTACCACGATCCAAAACGGGAAAGGTCCGCCGGGAGTATCTGGACAGGCTGGAAAAGGTTGATCTTGACTGCATCGAGCTTTCCAGTGATCTCCGGGCGAAGCTCAAGAAAGACGATTTCCGCGTGGTGCATGACGATTTTCTCACGTTCCGCCCCTGCAAGAAGTATGCGGCAATCGTGATGAACCCGCCTTTTTCCGCCGGGGCTGCCCACCTGCTCAAAGCCTTGGACGTGATGAAGGACGGCGGCAAAATCCGCTGTCTGCTCAACGCGGAGACGATCCGCAACCCCTGCACCAACGAACGAAAAGAGCTTGCGGCACAGCTGGAAAAGCTCAACGCCACAGTGAAGTACATCCCGGACGCTTTCAAAAACGCCCGCCGCGCCGCCCGGGTCGAGGTTGCGCTTGTGTCGGTGGACATCCCCGAGCGGGAGCCAGTAAGCAAAATCCGCCTGGAATTGCAGCACGAAGCCACGGAACGCCTAAAGACCGATCCCGAACTTGCCGCGCTGGTATCTGCGGACCCATCACGGCAGCCATTGAGCGGTACAACGCCGCAGCTGAGGCATCCGCCGAATCTTCGAGGAATACAACGGGATCAAATCCCTGTTTTCCTCTGCCACGGCAGACGACAATGAAAGCGAAGTGCTTGCATTCAACCGGGACTATAACCAGGCGATCCGCCGCCTGCGCGCCCTGTACTGGGAAAAGCTGTTTGACCTGCCGCAAATCCGAGACAACCTCACCAACGATATGCAGAACGAATACCGTTCACGAATCGCCGAGCTTTCCGACTACGATTTCAGCACTTATAACATCTTGACCGTTCGGGAAGAAATGTCCGCCAACATCGTGCAGGGCATCGAAGATGAAATAATCGGGCTGTTCGACAACTGGACAAACCTTCACTACTGCTCCGAGTATTCAAAGAACATCCACTATTACAACGGCTGGTGTACTAATTCGGCTTACAAGATCGGCAAAAAGGTCATTTTCCGCTGCTGTGCCTTTAGTGACTGGTCCGGCAGGTTTGAACCGTCGTGGCGCGTGGAAAGCGCACTTTCTCAGATCGAGCGGGTGCTGCACTACCTGGACACCAACGGCCAGAAGTACAACGGCGACGAACTCCGGGCAGCCTGAAAGCCGCAGAGCAGGCCGGGCAGAGCCAGAAGATCCAGCTTCACTACTTCACCGCCACGTTTTACAAAAAGGGCACCTGCCACATCGAGTTTACAAACGAGGACGTTTTGAAGTCCTTCAACCTCTACGCCAGCCAGAAAAAGGGTTGGCTGCCCCCGTCCTACGGCAAAAAGAGCTATCACGATATGCCCGCCGCTGATCGGAAGGTGGTGGACAGCTTCGAGGGCGAGGAAAGCTACACCGACACCCTCACCCGGCACCTGATCCCCACGAAATCCACTTTCTCACAGCTGAACGCATAACGAAAACGGACACTCTGGCAGGGCAAGCACCGTAAAGCAGCCCCGCCCCATCTGCCCCGGCATCCCGCCGGGAGTATCACGAAATCCAACCTCACGAAATACGAAAAGGAGCTGTCACGAAATGAAACTGAAAGAGACCCGCATTCTGGACGCTGAGGGCGCACGTTACGCCTGCATTGCCAACAGCTACTGCACCTGCTGCGACTGCGAGGAATACGACCGCATCTTGAACGATGCAGCCGAGAGCAGCCGCAAGCCGGGCGGCATCACGGTGGACGATCTGGTCCGTATCGCCGAGGACATCAAGGCCGTTAGTGATAACCAGGACGATGTGCCCGCCATCGCTTTTGCCCTCTCCCGCCGCACCGTCTCCCACTTCACCGAAGCCTGAGCCGCCGACCAGCACGAAACACGAAAGGAAGTATTCAAGCATGAAAACCTATACCCGCCACAGCATTGCAGGATGGGACGTTTACACGGACGATGAAACCGGGCGCGTCCACCATCTCGTTGACCCGAATTCCAACGACCCGCGCACCCTGTATCCCTACATTCCGCCGCCGGGGGTGGATGGGATAACGCCTGCGGCAGTCTGACGCTCTCCGCCCTGCGCGGCCGCATGGCACGAAACACCATCCGCTTTGCCTGATTTCTGCGCCCCGGCCACCCGCCGGGGATTTTGTGGGATTCCACACGAAATCTTTCTTGCGTTTTATTGCTTTTCTTTGCGTTTTGTCCTATCATGGTTGTAACGAAATCCAGTAACAAAAACCGACAAGGATGTATTCTCATGTATACGATTCCTGCATTTGGCCCTTGGCCTGAACAGAACGCCGGACCCGACGAAGAAAAGCGGCTGAACAGTGCCCATCAGAGCAAGACCAGCCCCACCAGCATTGACCGGGAACACGAAACCGGGGTTTTCTACGGCTCCGGCAAGCTTCCCTATCAGACCAGCCTTGCCGCCTGCACCTGCAACGATTTTGTGAAACGGAAAAAGCCCTGCAAGCACGTCTATCGCCTTGCTATGGAGCTTGGGATCATCCCTCTGGACTATAAGACGGGCAGGAGCAGCGGCGAACGGAACGAAGCGCAGATCAGCTTTGAAGACAGCATTGCCCTTGTGGAACAGCTTTCCGAGGCTGCACAAAAGCACATCGAGAATATGCTGTACTATACCAGCGAGCGGGTAGACGACCGCCAGCGGGCCGTTACCTGCTACGATCTCGACGTTTCCGAAGAGCTGCGCACGTCGCCGCTGATCCACGAAAACCCGTACCCGCTGGCCGAGGTGCTTTCCGACCTCTCAAAACCGAACCTGCTCATTCTCCTTGATGCCATCCGCCGGGAGGACAAGCCCCGCCGCAGCGCAGCCAAAGCCAAAATCGTGGAGTGGATCGCCGAAAACGTGCCCATGCTGGCAAACGAACTGCCGCCGTGTGCGTCCTTCTCCTTCGTGGAGGTGTTCGACAAAGCACAGCGGGACGTTTACAAGTATCTGCGGCGCAAATATGACACGGAAACGGACTGGTACACCGGGTTTGAATATCCCGCCGGGGCAGGTCTCCCCAACGAAAATGAACTTGTGTTTTACTTCCCGGAAGATCGTGTGACTGCCGCCCTCACGAAATACGGCTGTAACCGCTGCCTGCATGGGTACATCCCCACGAAATAAACTGTGCAAAAATGCACATTGGCGGCTAAGAATGCCATTTCCGCATATTTAACTCGCTTTTTTGATACAAAACCTACAATTTATGGACTTAACTGCCCAAAAGGAGGTATTTCTACGAACGACGCAGAGTTTTTCGCCCCGTGGCGGCTGGTTGCCGCCTTTGCAGACGGTTCCCGCCTGACCTTCGACGGATTGACCGAAGAACAGGCCAAAGATGCAATGGAGGCGCCCAGGAGGAACACGGCGATATTGGCTACTGGAACCGGGTCACGGATCAGAACTACGAGGACGGCAGATACTACAAACTGATTCCCGAGCCGCCCGCCGTGCATATTGTGGACTTCACCGGGTACGATGGGCCGCTTGACGAAAACGGTTTCCCCGTCGGGCTGCCGGATGAGATTGCCCGGTATGCCAAGGAGCAGGGAGCCGCCCCCGATGCCCCGCAGATCATCCTCAAGCGCAACGCACCCAACGAAAAGGAGGACAAGCAATGAGCCACATTCTCCCGGAAGCTCAATCGGTTATTGACCAACTGAAGCACGACTTTGTAAAAAGCTGCACCCCTGCCATGGAGCAATTCCAGCTGGATCAGAACGTACAGCAGGCGGAAGCTGCCGTGAAGCTAAAATATTGCATGATGCACGGTCTTTCTCCCGATGAAGTCACCGTGTCCAGCAGCGAAGGCGAACACGGTGACCGCACCTTCACCATCACCGAAACCCCATCCACGCAAATGGTTGACATAACCTTTACCGTCCCCACAGAGTAACGAAAAGCCCGCCGGGTCGATGACCTGACGGGCTTTCTCAATTTTATGCTTGTTCTCCCAAGATTATTTTCTGCATTTCCTTCTCGGTCTTCCAGGTCAGCGGGTATGCAACCTCTGTGCATTCCCACCCATCCGGCGTTCCCTCGTCCTCGTCAAACACGAACTGCAAATAAGCATGAGGGTTTTCATCGTCTTCATCCGGGATAAGTGCGCTTACGCTGTTAAAGCACGGCACCCCCTTGAAGCTGTACGTCGCAGGGTGTTCCTCGTCAGCCGGGCGCATCATGCTCTCTGCGATGCTTTGCAGAATCGGCCCACGTTCGAGAACCTGCTTTTTTGTGATCGTACACCTCGGATTGTCACACCATTTGCACATAAATTTGCCCTCCAAAATTTCAGATTTCACAAAACCCGGCAGGCCGCACAGCCCGCCGGGTATTTCTTGCCAACTTTTCCACATTTCCGGGTAGTCGTGTTTGTTTTTCTGCGCCGGGTGGACACAATTTGCGGAAGCGCATTTGCGTGAGGCTCTGATGGTCGCTTTCCCTTATAGGAGAATATCGCCCTCAACCATGCGTCCGCCCTGGGCAGGGTCTCGCGCACGTTATACGCGCGTGATAATAAGGCAGGGCACTCGGGTAGCTGCTCCATGCCCCGGCCAAAGGCTAGCAAAGCCACGTTCCGAAGCCGTTTCAAGTGCCGGACACTGTACCGGTGTCGGTCTGCACATCGTCCATTTTTTGTGGCCGATGTAGTATTCCGTCAGGATCAGATTGTGGACACTGTCCAGCCTGTCAATTTGTCCCCGGATCGTCGCCTCGTCGGACTTCAAAAGGGCTTGCTGACGTTCCAGACTTCTCAGCCTATCACCAATGCCCAGTTCATCCATCTTGCAAGCCATCGCCGCGGTGCTGTCCCCGGGCAGCCCGCCGCCGGGCATACCGTCCATGTTGATGCCTTTCAGGGTGTCTACTTCGTCGTCCAGAGCAGCACACTGGCGGCGGATGATCGTAAGCCGCCGGGGAATGTCTGCGCAATATTTCAGAATCGCTTCCGCCTCGTGTGTCTTCATGCTCTGCCTCCCGAAAAATCAAAATTCGCTGCCAAAGATGGGGCCTTGTCCCTTTACCCGCTCAACCATAGCCCCCACGCCGTAGATGTCCTCCACAACGCGGCGCAGCTTCTCGCAAGCTACCATCTCGCCATCCTCGGACCTGCCCAAGAACTGCTCGAAGTTTGAGCGGGTCTCCTGCATGACAGCAGCGATCTGCTCCACGGTATAGGCCATATCATGCAGGGCTTCCACACAATACCGGGCTACCATGTCGGCGGCGTCCCGGCGTTCGGCAAGGATTTCCCGCTCATTGGCCGTCTTGCCCAGCTTGCCCGCCGGGAGTAAGAACCGCTCAACCATCAGCGGCGTGGTGCAATCTTCCAACGCAATGCGGGCTTTCCGCGCCCCTCGTTTGTCCCGATCCAGCGTGTACCGTTCCGCCGCATTGTTCATCTTGACGGTCAGCACAGCCGCCTTTCCTGCGTCAAAATCCAGAATGTCGTGTGCCGCTGCCACAAAGCAGTACGACACGACCTGCCCGACAGCTTCCCTGGACAGCGATGCTGCCGTTTTGGTTTTGCCAAGGTTGATTTGCCGATTCACGGCATTCTGGATGCTCTGCCGGTAGTATGAGGGCACCCTTGCTCTGCTTTTGCCCATGATGATTCCTTTCCCGCCTGTTCAGCTAGGCGTTTCCACTCTTTGATCTCGGATTTTGTGTCCGGGGTGATGATTTCCCGGAACACATAGCCCCGCGGCTCTGCGATCAGGTCAACAAAAAGCCTGCGGCGGTAGATATAGTCCCTCTGCGCCCGCCGGGTGAATTTTGACTTGATCTCCACGACCTCCACCGTGCCGTCGGCGTATTCCAACACATAATCTGCCGTATACCTCGCCGCCGGGAGGTGGACGCTGCAAAAATCCTTTGCGGGCAGCAAAGGAAAGGCAACGTGCGGCGTTGCCTTGATGATTCTGCCGGACTGGATGCCCGGCAGCACGGTGCCAATGTAAAATCATACTCGCCCTTGCTCTCGAAGGTCTTGCCAATCTCCCCGGCAGTCTTGGCGGCAGCTTCCAGCGATACCGCCCCCGCCGGGGCTTTCCTTGCGCGGCGGTCGGCTATTTGCTTCTCCGCTTGGGCACGGTATCGAGGCGGCAGGTCTTCCAGTTCCAGTCTTGTGCTCACGGCTGGTTCCTCCTGTTTTTGTTCTTGGGCAGCTCCTTGCGGTACAGGCTCACGATCAGGTGACGGGTAGAGTTGCCGTGATGGTGACTTCGCACCGATGCAGGGTATACCCCGGATACATCCGCTCCCAGTACGCCCGGTCTTCCAGACAGTTTTCACACACGTCCTTTAGCTTGCTTCGGCTCATTTTGTTGTCGTTCGGCCTAGGCATTTTTGGCGGCTGCAGGCCGTGGCTCTGCCGCCAGTGCCTTTTGCACCTGCGGTTCTTCACGATATACCGGGCAAGGCTTTCCACGCTGTTGTGGTCGAAGTGCAGCGGCTCACATCGAGCCATACCCCGGCCATTCCACGCCTGTTCCACCATTTCCCGGGTCAGCCCCGCCGGGTGGGTCATAATGACGTGGTGATGGTGCCGCCCCAGGACTTCACCTGTCGCCGGGTCCACGGTGCAATACTCCGTCACCACAACCCACTTTGGACGCTGGATGCCCTGTTTATCGCAAAGGCGGTACAGCATCTTGATTGCATTGGAGAAATCCCGGTCAGCACGGGCAAGGTCATTTGGGGCAGGATGGTGTTCGTCGTCGTAGGTGTATGTAACCGAGAAATCACCGGGCCGGAAGTTCGTATTTACCAGCAGAACAGGTAGCGGCCAGATTTGCGGAGGTTGTAGGCTTCCTTCGCCAGACTGGTAGCGAGTTCTTTCTTCCGCCGGGTGCTGGCCTTATGCTCTTTCTCGGAAACCTCGAAAAACTCCGCCTGCATGGTGGGCGCAGTGTCATAATTTTTGCCGCAGATGTATTTCTGTTCTCTGACATAAAAGCCGCCGCCCATACCCACTACGTCCTCCTTCCCGTAAACGTCCAATTTGCTGAATAAAGGCCAAACCGCCCGCCGCCCGTGTACTTTTATACTTGCCCCCGCCCCCGCTCCGGGAAGCTCTGCTGTCCGTTACGCCCTTCTGCCGCGGGGAGACAATACAGGGGGTTCCCCCTGTACCCCCGTCACGGGAACGGCTGCTTCTAATCAAGCTCTAAGCAAACTTTAAGCAAGCCGCTGCTCCCGTGTCCCTTAGTTTATCCTCGGTATACAAGCCCCTTGCCGCCTCGTCAGGGCGGCAATTTTACGACGGGCTTGCTTATTCTCTGGAAACAACTTCAAACTGTAGTCATTTCAAAACGAAGCTGTTGAGATAGGGCAGCACCTCGCCGCCGCAGTTGGACACGATCAGATAGAAGTTCTTTTGGAAGACGTGGAAGTAAAGAGCGTTGCTCACGTCCTTCGATCCTTCGGTGCGCTGCTCCTGAATCATCCGGGTTGCCTGGTTCCGGGACAGCCCCATGCCCATCAGGAGCTTTTCATTCTCTTGGTTGTCATTTCAGTTCACCTCGTAGTCTTCAATTCCGTTTTCGTCCGTCCGCTTTTCCCAGTGTTCGCAGTTGTCCTCAACGTCGGTGACATCGGTGCAGTTCAGCGACAGGCCATTGAAGCAAACCCAGGTATACTCCTCATGCCAGCGGCAGGTGCAGCAAGTCTTTTCAAGTTTCATATCGGCACCTCACACATGATAACGCTGCATCGGTTTCCCAACTTCAAATGGCCTTTTCCCATACAGCGCATGACACTGCGGGCAAAGGTCAATCACTCTTGGATGCTCTAAAGAAAATCCGTTGAAATCGGTCGTCACTTCCCAATCAGTTACCCAGCCTGTGTTGTCAGCGTATCCTGAAACCCACCTTCAAGCTGTTCCTGAAATGCAATTCTTCTGCACATATCGCAGAATATAGCCTTGTACATTCTTTGCATATCAGCACCTCCCGCACTCTGCGCACCTGCCATCACGGGCAGGCTTTCCCTCGGTGAGTGCCTCGTACAGCTGCACCATCGGCTGCGGCTGATCCGAACGATTGAGCGGCTTGTCGTACTGAACCGTGTAGTCGCTTCGGGTTATCGTGCCATGCCAGAGCGTGGCGGATTGCAAGCCAGACCTGCTCTGCCCGATACGGGATTCTCATGCAGTAATCAAGCGGGGCGGAAAGAACATATCTTTTGTACAGCTTGTCCACTTCTTCCTGCATGATGTTCCGTCGGTCGATCGAGATATGGAAGATTTCATCTCGTTCTTCTTCGTCGGCAAACGTATCGTTTTCCAGAGCGGCGTAGAACTTCGCCATGCACAGTTCGTCTGTCAGGTCTTCAAACTGCCCCATGTGCAGACGAAGGTACATCTCGCAGGCTTTTGCTACCGCCTCAGCCACCGGGCGGCTCATGGTTATGGTGACTGTTTCGATTTCTGCCGGCGCGTTCTTTTTCTCGTCCATGTCGTTACCCCCACAGCTTGACAACTGATGCTCCATAACCATCGCGTACCATAATGCCATCTTTTTCCGTAACAAACATCGTTGTCTTGAACGGGAAGTTTGCGGCACTGATGCCCGCTTCATTGGCAGCATCGATCAGCATCCCGCACGGACCATAATCGCACATGATAGAAAAGTGGTTGAACATTCCACTTTCTGCGTATTCCGCCATGCGTTTTGCCAAGCTTTTTTGAACATTGTCCGCCTGATCTGGCGTTATGTTCTGTCGCCCCATGTCAGCAAGGAGACACGCAGTAATGGAAGTGAAGCTGTCATCTCCATTGCTGTGCGGCCGATCTTCGAGTATCTTCTCCGCCCACCAGTTGACAGCTTTCTCGATTGCCTCTTTCGCTAAAATCATTCCGTCTCTTTGTCCTCCGTCTTGCACAGCCTCGCTGTTTCCCGTGCCATGTTCACCATCTTCTGCAGCGTTTCCAGCAAATTGCCGGACAGATTGATGGGCAGAAGTGCTGCCCGCACGATCATGCCGTCCCGGATAACGTAGTACCGGGAACCACTCGTCGTATGCCGCAAGCAGTAATTGATATAGTCACTTTTCTTGATCTCGTCCATCACGGGAACCAGCCTGCTTGCGGCGATGAAGTCAATGGCCTTTTCGTCCGGGTCTGTCAGCCCCATAAGAAGTGCCCCGCCGATATTCAAGTTGATATAGCTGGTTTTGCACTCAACCTCATTCTGAACAGCATCTTCGAGGTTCAGACCGCAGACATCCGTAATGGTGTTGCAGTCGTATGCGGTGTATATCACATCTTCCCATTTCTTTTTCTCGATCCCGAGCATCGTCATAACCTCTGCTTCGCTCCACGGCTTAGGAAACCCTTCCAGCGAGTAGACTTCAGAATTTGTGCCGATGTAGAACTTCGTTTCAACATCATCGGCCATGCACCTGTACAGGCGGCAGGAGCCACGGTCTTTAATTACTTTGGCAATCGCTGCAATTTTCATGTGTGTACCTCTCCAATGGCCTGAACTTCAAACCACTCAAATTCTATGTAGTGTTCTGCAGCCTGCTTCTTCGCCTTGCAAACAGCTTCTTCCGCAGATTCTGCCGTGACCCGGTATATCAACCAGCACGGCAAGCCACGGCCACAGCCTTTCAAGACCACTTCATACGTTTCATCCCGGCCAGCCTCATGCGAACAGATACAGCCAGCAGAGTTTAGCCAGCGCAGCGGGTGCCAGCAGCAGAACCGCCGCCCAAATTGCCGCGGCCAGCAGAAGCAGAACCGTACCGAGAGTTTTAACCAGTCCATCCATGATTTTACCTCAACCTTCCTGCTCGTCTTCATCGTTCCGCACCTGACAGGCAGGTGCGGATATGGGATTCTTGATCTTGGCGACGGGGCGGACACCAGCCTCAAACGAGGCGTAGCCGTAGTCACAACCCCCGCTGTCGTTCGCGCTGGCGAAAGAGGCTGCCGAGTTTTGCACCCGATTCTGGAGCCAGTACCATTCCCATCCGCCGTTCAAGCCCTGTGAAGCAATGCGATTCTTCCTCTGCTTCATCGGCTTCCACTGGCTCACGCTTTCAGGTTCATCCTCGCCGCACGGGTTCGAGCCGAAGATTTCCTTCTCCGTCGCAGGCGCAGCAGGTCGCCGTTTTCAAAAGGCAGCAGCAGCTTTCTGATCTTCTGCGGGAAGCGGTCGAGGATTTCACCGTTCAGCTTCTTCCGCAGGTCAGAAGCATCCCAGCCGCCCGCATTGGTGTTCTGCGGATTCATGCTGTACTCTTTTGCCAGGCAGTCCGCAAAGCAGAAGATCATACCGTCCTTTTCCTCCTTGACGGCCAGCATCTCTACCTTTTCGCCATCGGACAGCTTAAAGCGGATGATGTCGCCCACCCGGAACAAGTTGACTTTGATTTTCTCGGTTCTTCTTACTTTCATGTGATTTTCGTCCTTTCAGTTCGTTTCTTTGATTATCCAAACACGGTGTTCGCCGTATCCGTCCCAGTTCAATGCGTCCTCATGGCTGCCAGAAACGGCAATATCCAGGTGGCTGCCCTGCACCCCTGCACCCTTGTCCTGCACAATGCGGATTCCAACATCTTCGATGTAGACCACCGTGCCATAAGGGAGAAGCGTCTGGTCTGCCGCCACAGTTACATCCGCTTGGATTGGCTGCCCGCTGGCGGTGATCCCCGTGCCCGTGCCGCAGATGTGCTGGTATTTCTCGGTGCAGTATGCGGTACACTCGAAAACCCCGGCATACTCGACAACCAACTTTTTATCCAGCGTGCCCCTAATTTTCAACTCGTCCGCCAGATCGTCTGCATACTGGGCGATAACTCCGGCTGTTCCTTCCCAGTCCTCCGCGCGGGATTTGTAAATATCCCGCTGGATTTCCAGGTCTCGATCCGGCTGTTTGCCAGTCCAACGGCAACGCTGCTGGCAGCTGCCGCGCAAATCGCAACAGATACAGCCAGCTTCGACAGGGTATCAGGTCTCATTTCCTTCATCCTCCGATTTCTGGAACACAACAGGCGGGTGCCCGTGTGTTTGTGCGCGGAGCTTCCTGTTACATTTACAGAAACATCCATGTTTTTCCCGCCTTGGTCGTTTAGCACCAGAGATTCCATCAGTCTTTGATTCTGTACAACAGCCGTTTTGTTTCCGCCCGCCCCGGTCATCAGTGTCGGGCTGCATTCTTCCGAATAGCCGATTCCACCAGAATTTCCGAGGTCAAATCCGGCAGCACATTGGATCAGGCTTTGGTCTTGGTGTGTCGCCAGCGTCGCGGAAAGCTCCGTCTGCACCAGCGGACCTTTGCCGCCGCCCTCACAGCCTTGCCGGATTTTCAGGGTGTAGGCTCGTTCTGCCCCCCTCGGAGCTTTCCTGCTTCCACCATGCGATCATGCCATGAATAGCAGTCAGGAGCAAGGCAGGCAACGGTCTGCCCCCCCTCCGGGAGGCGCGGTCTAAAATGCCATTCAGTGCCGTTACGCTCAAAAGTGACCATCGTGGCGGATTCTCCACGAGTATCGCAAACAGCATATATTCTTCTGCGACGGTGGGGGATTCCCCAGTATTGAGCGTTGACAATTCGATAGGCAACAGTTCCGTAGGAAGCTCTTTTCGCCCATCGTCCATGCTGGCGAATAGGCTTATCTGTTCCACCTCCGGCAAAATCTCTGAGGTGCAGAAGTTCGTTGAAAACAATTTCAAAATCCTTTCCGCCATGCGACGACAGTGCGCCCGGCACATTTTCCCAAATGACAAAGCGCGGATACCTTCCGCCGGTGGCCGACAGCATTTCCCGGATGACCCGGATTGCCTCATAGAACAGGCAGCTTCGGTCGCCACCCAGTCCTTTGCGCTTGCCTGCAATGCTCAGGTCTTGGCAAGGAGAACCGAAGGTGATGATGTCCACCGGCTCGATTCGACTTCCTTTGATGTCCGTTATACTGCCGAGGTGTTGCATCTCCGGCAGGTGTGTCTTGGTAACAGCAATCGGGTAAGGCTCCACTTCGCTTGCCCACACAGCCCGCCCGCCGCACATCACGGCACACAGCGGCATGGTCCCGCTTCCATCGAACAGGCTGCCCAGCTTCACCTCCGCCGCAGGCTTCCCCAATTCCCGGAAAGCATTTTGGACGAAGAACAGGGCATTCGGCAAGGCCATGCCGTTGCCCCACATGGAATACTCTGCCGACGGACTGTGCAGCTCGTCGTGCCATTTCTTCACAGCGGCATCGCTTCTGGCTCCATCTGCCGTGCAATTATCTTCTTTGGCTTCTGCCTTTGATCTTGCAGTTTCTCAGATACACTTCCCGCCAGAACTGGATTTCCGTTTCATTCGCCAGCGGTGCAATTTCTCCCCATCCATCTGGAAAGCCCTGCAATCGTCCACACTCCATCGGCAACAGGCGGCGCACGATCCATTCCGGCAGGCGCAGCACATCCGGCTGAATGACCGGGTTGATGTAATTCAAACTCCATCCCCCTGATTCTTTCGCTTGGAGCGTTCCGCTCACCGTGCCATTCAGACGGCTGTTTCTTGCATCGTATGCCACCGCATGACGGTCTTGCGTGTTCAGCGTGAACGAGGCATTTTCCCGGACACCACTTCCATTTTGGTTTGTGTTTCGATCAACGAAGTTCCCGGCAAGGCAGAACGAGTTGTAGCCTACAATGGTTCTGTCCTTGTCACGGCTCAGGGTTGGTGCTGTATTCATCAGGCGTTCGGCGTTAGTCTGGGTGGATGCAATGCAGCGCACGTCTTTCTCAGCGTTCACGCCGCTGCCCCCCCCCCTCGAACCAGAATGGCCTGCGACCGCATGGTGCTGGCGGTGTGCATCAGCGAAGGAGCTGCGCCGTCCGCATCGTATACCCGTTTTCCCTGCGGGAAGTCCTGGGTCAAGCATTTGATTTCCATAGTTGTCCTCTTTTCTTGTGCGAACGGCCGGCATCGAACCGGCCCGCCTGTTGATGATGGGGAATCGGAAACAGGCGGCACCCTGCGCTCGCATATCAGACCCGCTCCGTAAGAGAGGTGCAGAGCGGGACGGCCACTGCAATGGCCTGTTGCTTTTGGCCTGAGCAAGTTGAACAGGGTGTTTCTGCGCTCACACTGCGGCGCACCCGTTCCCGTCATATCCATGCGGGTGCGGCTTCGGCAAGAACGGCAGCCCGGTTTTGCATCGGGCTTGAACGGAAAGGAGGACGCTGCTGTACAGCACCGCTCCGCCGTGCCGGGCGGCTGACTTCATGGCCGTGCCCGGCTTTCATGGAAAGCGTTAAGCAGGCGCAGATGGGGTTCGGCCCCATTCACAGTGCCCCTGTACCAGAAAGGCACCCCGCGCCACATAAAAAGCAGCCCCGCTTCTGCGGGCAGGGCTGCCTATCGTTCTACCGGGGACAATGCTTTGTATCAGCAGCATCGTTTCCCTCATAGTGCTTGCACTCCACGTTGTAGCCGCTGCACGGAGCACATCGCGCAGCGGTGATCTTGAACGTGTGCTTGCACTGTTCTACGTCATTCTTCTTTGTGCCCTGTGTGGGGCAATTCCGATATGTACGCTCCTTGCCAAACTCTTGACCCTCCTTGCTTTATATAGGTAGCTGCACCGTCCAAGCGGGGATGTGTTGCAGCGTTTGTCCTGCACCGCCTCCCAGTGCTCCGGCGGGTTGAAGTTGATCCGCCGCCGAGGTTTCAACCTCCCTTCGAGGAAGTAAGGGTCGCTGTCCCATTCTATAGCTGCTTCATCCGCCCATTCCATCAGCTTTTTCACCGATTCCGGCAGTTCAAAGCTCCCGTCCCATAGGGTTCCGTCAGCTTCTGTAACATCCGGCATCTCCGCAGGTGCCTCTATTCGCTCACCGCTCGGAAGTTCAAGATAGGCGGCGCACCCGCTCACTTTTCTACCTCCATAATGTGTGTGGCGATCATATCCGCCATGTGAACGCACAGAGCCTCTGGGCAGCTGTCATATACTTTGCTCAGGGTATCCCAGTCCTGCTGCCCGGTGTAGGCACCCATGTGCCAGCGGATCGCCAGCGTCTCTTTTTCCGTGAGGTACATCCAGTGCTGAATCAGGATGACCGATTCTTCACCATGCCCCAGCATCCGGGTGTCTCTGTACCGATACCCTCCCTCCGGCTTTGCAATGTACTTCCCAGCCTTGCAGACATCGTGCAGCAGGGCGGCAGTCAGCACAGCGTTCTTATCGCACTGTGCGAACCGTTCTGTCTCGCACAGCTCCATTGCAGCCTTTGCCACATTGAGGGAGTGGATCAGCAGACCGCCCGGTACGTTCAGGTGATGATTTGCGCTGGCCGGGCTGTTGAAAAAGCCAATTTCGTCAAGCACTCGCCACATCACCATGCTACCAGGTCTCTTCCCGACCGCCTCAATAAACATCTGCTTGTACTGTTCTTTCGGGGAATATACGCCTTGTCCTTCCATGCCGTGTTCCTCCGAAATCAAGCCTTGCCAAGAGGTTTGGCAGGCAGATCAGCGGGACCAATAGCCTTGAAGTCTTCCGGGTTGATTTCCTGGGTAGGATGCTCCAACGCCTGATCGAGTGCTGCATCCAGCCCGATCTTCACATCCTGCAGCAGCTTTTCGGCCTCCTTCACGTCATTGCCGCAAGCCGCAGCAACAATGTTTGCTGTCGCTGCAACGGCAAGGTTCACCAGCGTTTCATCGTCACCATGTGCCCACAGGTCAACATGGTTGTTTTCCAGTTCTACGGAAAAGCCAATTTTCTTTTCGTCGTTCATATCGTAGTCCTTTCTTTGGTGGGTGGATGTTCGGTCTCTGGCGGTACGCCCCGGGGTTAGCACCGGGCGGAAGGGAGTGTACCCCCTCCTGCACTGGCCGTACCATAACAAAAAGGCGGCATCGGTCAGGTAGCCGCCACCCATGCGGGCCGCCCCGCTGTATTCTTTCTGCCCCCAGCAGGTAGGGCCCCGGCCTTGCGGTAGCCGGGCGGCCGCCCCCTAGATAGACTAGCCGCATGGTGGGCGGGTAGGTCTGCCCATGCCCGGAAGCTCACTCTTTAACGTGTTCTTCCTGTTTCATCTTGTCTATGTACTTCTGCGCCAGATCGTGAATCTGCTCTTTGAACACTGCCCGCTTACGGCGTTCCAGCAGCTCAAAGATTCCGGCGCAGGCAATCACAGTAATAATCCCAGCCATCACGATTTCCTTGATCCATGCCATTTGTATAAATTCTCCCGGGTCTTATCCAACATATCCCGTCTGTGATTCGCCACCATCTTCCAGTAATGCGCCTCCTTGGACACCTCAAGAAATGCTTCCTCAGCTTCCTTTTTGGCGTAGTGGTTCAGGATGCCCCACAAAAGAAAAAGAGCCGTCGCCACATCTGTCGCAATCCTCACCGCCAGACCAGGGGTGCCGATGTGATATAGCCAGATTGCAAGTTCAAGCATTTTTCTACCTCATGTGAAATAAACTGGTTTGGTTCGTGTAATTCGCAAAGCGTTCTTCCTGCGTCTTGAAATAGAACGGGTTGATTTCAAAGCCGATAAAGTCAACACCCGCTTCATAGGCGGCAATTCTGCTGCTGCCACTTCCGAGGTGAGTATCAAGAACTTTCTGTCCAGGCTTTGCGAAATTCTGAAAAATCCAGTCATACAGAACAATCGGCTTCTGCGTTGGATGAATTCGCACTTCATTCAGGCTTTTGTTTCCCTGCATAATATGCCCTTCGGAAATGCTCTTGCCCTGCATCATCCCGCTCCACATATAGCGGAATAGTCTGACCGTCTTGAGTAGGTCTGTTGCCGCAATCTCGCAGTCGGAAAAACTTGTTGCTTGGTTGCACTTATCCCATACGATACGCCCCGGAGCAAAGCCATAGCTGAAATAGTTGCAGCCCCATATAATATAGTGTCGGCTCACTCGCATCAGTTCGTCGAAATACTCTTTTCCCGGCACTTCCCACACGGGAGAAACCGGGTAATCCCGATGCACTCCGATCCGGCTGACCCTTGAGCCGTAGAATCCGCGGCGTTCAGGTCCGCTGAAATAGGGCGGGTCTACCACAGCGAGATCAAAGTAACCATCCGGGAAAGCAGCCATTGCTTTCATGCAGTCTGCATTGTAGCAACGGTTCAACTCAAACGTCTGTGCTTTCATTCTTTCAGCCCGCCGTGGTATTCCGCCCGATACCGTAACCTCTTCTTCGTATGGTAGAGCCGCTTCTGCGCAAGGTCTGCACTGTACCCAGCCCGGCCACGCTCATCCATCCGGCCAGTATCGCCGCGGCGCAGTTCCTTATAAATGGTGGAGTAGTTATAACCCATCAGCGGGGCAATTTCCATACCGTTCATTCCAGAGTTATACAGGCGTTCCAGCTTCTTGCGGTCGTCGAACTCCATGTGCTTTGCCATCTGTTCCACCCCTTTCCCCAAAAAATGCGCAAAAAAATAAACGCAGGAGAATCTTTTGGATTTCTCTTGCGTTTATTTTACAATTTCAGCCCTTCCTGTACAGCACAGGAGGGGCGGCAGTGTTCAGATAAAGCTTAGCCGAAGATGTTGATCAGGATACCGGCAGCAACAGCGGAGCCGATAACGCCAGCGACGTTGGGGCCATGGCGTGCATCAGCAGGAAGTTGGAGGGGTTCTCGCTCTGGCCGACCTTCTGAGAAACACGGGCGGCCATAGGAACAGCGGAAACACCTGCGGAGCCGATCAGGGGGTTGACCTGACCGCCGGTCAGGGCGTACATCACCTTGCCGCACAGAACGCCTGCAGCGGTACCAAAGGAGAAGGCCGATCAGACCCAGCACGATGATGAACAGGGTGCGGCTGTTCAGGAAGGTGTTTGCAGAGGTGGTGCAGCCAACAGACAGAGCTAGGAAAATGGTGATGATGTTCATCAGCTCATTGCCGGCAGTCTTCTGGATACGATCCACAACGCCGGACTCTTTCATCAGGTTGCCCAGCATCAGCATACCGACCAGAACGGCAGCATCGGGAACGATCAGAGAAACAATGATGGTGACCATGATGGGGAAGATGATCCTCTCGGTCTTGGACACGGTGCGCAGCTGCTTCATTACGACCGTACGCTCTTTCTTGGTGGTGAGCGCCTTCATAATGGGCGGCTGGATCACGGGCACCAGAGCCATGTAGCTGTACGCCGCAACAGCGATGCTGCCCAGCAGCTCAGGTGCCAGACGGGAGGTAACGAAGATGGCGGTAGGGCCGTCTGCACCGCCGATGATGGAGATTGCAGCGGACTGCTTCTGGGTAAAGTCCACAATGCCGGTAGCAGCCAGCAGACGAGCGCCCATGTAAGTACCAAAGATACCGAACTGAGCGGCAGCGCCCAGCAGCAGGCTCTTGGGGTTGGAGATCAGGGGGCGAAGTCGGTCATGGTACCGATGCCCAGGAAGATCAGCGGGGGGTAAATGCCCAGCTTGACACCCATGTAAAGCATATCGGCCAGACCTCCGTTGTTCAGGATCTCGATCCACATCGGGTGCTCGAGACCATCACCAACGAAGTACTGCATGTGGATAATGCCGCTGCCGGGCAGGTTGGCAAGGATCATGCCAAATGCCATGGGCAGCAGGATCAGGGGCTCAAATTCCTTCACGATGGCCAGGTACAGCAGGAAGCAGCCCACGCAGATCATGATCGCGTAGAGGTAGCCGCCCGGCTCACCGAACCGTGCAAAGCCGGAACTCTGGAAAATACCGACCAGAGTATCGATAAACTGTGTCATGTTTTTCCTCCTGTGTTAAAAAGGTGCGGTGGTGTCGTTGACACCAGCCTTGCTCCAGCCATTTGCAGCACGGCGCACGGCCTTCAGGGTGTACTTGCCATTGCCCATGGCATGGATGGCAGCCATAATTGCGGCAACCACATCGCCGGGAATGCCTTCCTCCACCACAGGGGCGGGAGCAGCCTGCTGCACGGGGGCGGCGGGCTTTGCGGCAGCTTGGGAGCAGCAGGCTCCTTGGCTGCCTTCTTCTTGGCGGCCATACCGTCGAAGATCTTGCCTTCCAGCATGATGATGAGCATCAGCAGGACGAGGATGGCAAACACCAGCACGATACCGGTAATGGTGATAACCACATCAGAACCCAGATTCATGGTCTTCCTCCTAATAATAATTTACTCCGCACTCCGGAGCAGACCCCGGCGCGCAAAAAGCGATTTGAAAATATTATACAATATTTCCCGACCTGATTCAACAAGTATGAACAAAATTTTGTTGCAACTTTTCCAATTTCTTAACGAGCCGGGTCAGGGCCCCGGTTAACGGCGGCCCATGCGGGGGGTCGCATCCAGGAAGCCGGTCTCCAGCTTATCGTTCAGGCCCAGGCTCATGGCGGTGCCCAACGCCACGCAGTTCACGGGATCGGGCGAGACGGTCACATCCACCTTGAGCTCCTGGCTCAGGTATTCGGGCAGGCCGTGCAGCTGTGCGCCGCCGCCGGTCAGCACCACACCATTGCGGAAGATATCGCCTGCCAGCTCGGGCGGGGTCTTTTCCAGCACCTGATGGGCGGCAGTGCCGATCTGCTCACTCAGCATCATACAGGCTCGTAGAGGTCGCTGGTGGAAACATTCACCTTGATGGGCAGGCCGGTCAGCAGGCTGCGGCCCTTCACCTCCATCGTCTCGTCAAAATCAGCCTTCTGGGGGCAGCAGGCGACATTCTTTTTCAGCTGCTCTGCGGTACGCTGGCCGATGGCAATGCTGAACTTGTTGCGGACATGCTTCAGGATCTCGTCATCATAGTGGTTGCCCGCCACACGGACACTGGTGGCCTTGACCTTGCCGCCCAGAGACAGGACAGCGATATCGGTGGTGCCGCCGCCGATATCAATGATCATCCGGCCAGCGGGCTGGGTGATGTCGATGCCGGAACCCAGTGCAGCGGCAATGGGCTCATCGATCAGGTAGACCTGACGGGCACCAGCGGCCATCACGGCCTCCACCACGGCATCACTCTCAATGCCGGTGATGGCAGCGGGCACGCAGACAGCCACCCGGGGCTTGACCATGTGGGAGCTGTACACCTGATTCACAAACCGGCAGATCAGCTCCCGGGTCATGGTGTGGTCGCTGATGACGCCGTCCTTCAGCGGGAAAATGGCGGAAATATAGTTGGGGGTGCGGCCTACCATGGCCAGGGCCTTGTCGCCCACCTCCAGCACGGAGTTCTTGCGGGTATCCATTGCCACCACGCTGGGCTGGTTGAGCACGACCCCCTGCCCTGCCTGTGCAATGATAATGGTCGTTGTGCCCAGATCGATGCCGATGTCATTCTGTGCCATAATGAAACGTTCCTTTCTCTGCTCCCCTGTTTTCTATCGTAAATGCCCGTTCGGGCGGGAAATCAAATCAATTTATATTGTAACATAAGCCAGTAAAAAAGTATAGACCAAACCTCGCCGTCCTCCCTGTGGGATGCCGTCCTTCACTCTGCCGCCATCTGTTCCGGCGGCAGATTCTCTTTCAGCAATTCGCACAGGCCGCTGTACCGCAGGTTCTGCCGGACATTGGACATCATCCGGTTCACCACGTCCCGCCGCCCGGCCACGATGCACAATTTACGGGCGCGGGTCACGCCGGTGTAGAAGAGGTTGCGGTAGCAGAGTCTTGGCGGCACCTGCGCCACCGGCAGCACCACCGCCGGGAACTCGCTGCCCTGGCTCTTGTGCACCGTGATGGCGTAGGCGATCTCCAGCTCGTTCAGGTTTTCCGCCGGGTAAAGCAGGCGGCGGTCATCCATCCGCACCACCATGGAGCGGTCGCGCATGTTGATGGATTCCACAATGCCGATATCACCGTTATAGGCTCCCACGCCCTGCTCCCCGCCAATGCGGTTCCAGACGATCTCGTAGTTGTTCCGCACCTGCATCACCTTATCGCCCACCCGGAACACCCGGGAGGCGCTCTGGAGCTGGGGTTTGCCCTTCTGCTCCGGGTTGAGCAGGTTCTGCAATTCCACATTCAGCGCCTGGGTGCCGGTGGGTCCCAGCTTGGTGGGGCAGAGCACCTGAATGTCCCGGACAGGGTCAAAGCCATAGCTCCGGGGCAGACGGGTGGTGACAAGATCGCACACCAGTTTCTGTGCCGCATCGCCGTCCGATTCCAGAAAGAAGAAATCGTCTGTCTTGCCGCCCTTCTGCAGCGGCCTCACTGCTGATGATATGGTGGGCGTTCTCCACAATAAGGCTGCGTCTGGCCTGCCGGAAGA
>ENA-OQMZ01000268-OQMZ01000268.1-human-gut-metagenome-genome-assembly--contig:-NODE-268-length-23031-cov-2.729436_pt1 | contig 23031 bp, 31 predicted proteins | sample MGYA00242621_ERZ504862 | MGnify/ENA primary metagenome ERZ504862 (study PRJEB26092, sample SAMD00036393) | human gut metagenome | host: Homo sapiens | study: EMG produced TPA metagenomics assembly of...
CCGATACGACAGCCGCACCACACCCGGCTTCCATAAGGCGGCTGATCACGTTCATCATCGACATGACGCTGATCGGGTTCGCCGTGATGCCGACGCATCTGTTCGTCATGATCGTCCGCTCAAACCTGGCCCTCGGGCTCCAACGGCTCATGGCAGTCGATGGAACCGTTCGCCTGGACCGGTTCGATCCTCTTCCTGGCGGCGCTCATCCTCTTCGAGGGCGTGGTGCCATGGTTGCGCGGCGGCTGTACGCTCGGCGGCAGCTTCACGCATATGACAGTGGAAACCCGGCCGCGAGAAGGCTGGCGGCGTGCGGCGTTCTATGTGGCGCGCATGGCGACGCTGATCGCCGTGGTGTGGTGGCATAGCGGCGGATTCAATCTGCTGGTGTTCATCGGCCTCGGCATCTTCTGGATGGTCAAGCATCAGATGCCGTACGACCTGATATAAACCGGCGCTCCGCTGCTTGGCGTTACAGGAAAACCTCCGACCACTGGTCGGGATTCGGAATGCTGCGCAGCGGGCCGGCCAACGATACGGCCAATCCCGCTACGGAACAGACCACGGCTACGGCCATCACCGCCGTGAAACCGAGATCTGGCTGTTGCAACAGCCAGCCGACCATCGCCGGGCATGCTGCGCCCAGTATGCCGACCGTGGTTTCAAATACGGCAGAAGCCCGCCCCTGCATGTTGTCGGGTGTCTTGCCGTAGAGAAAGCCCAGCAGGCCAGCGTTCAACGCGGGGAACGGCAGGCCGGCCAGAATCTGGCAGATCAGAATGGCCGCGTAGCTGTGCAGGAATAGCAGTGGCATCTGGCTGACCACGAACAACGCCAGCGCGCCCGCAGTCAGTTTCCCTGTGGGAACCATATCGACTAGCTTGTTGGCCAACAGCGAGCCGACCAAAGTACTCACGCCCATTGCCGTGCCGAGCAGTCCGATCATGACCGCGTTGGCGCCACGGGTGGCCAACATGATCTGCGCGCCGGTGATACTGGCCACGCAGGCGATGTTCACAATTGCACCGAGTATGATCGCGGATAGGAAATTCCTTTTGGTCAGGGCCCATCGCCAGCCTTCGACCAAGTGCGTGGGAAATGGCACAACAGAAGTGCCGTGGGCCCAAACGGCGACCACGGCTTAGCGCGACGAGTCAACGCGCATTAGCTGTCTGCGAACGACACCAACACCTTGTGCATAACAATGCCCCTTTGCAAAAAACAAACTCCAATTATTGTACCAGTTCGAGCATAGAACCAGGCGCGTCACTGGGCACAACATAATCGGCCATCAATGGTTTCTCGGCTTCGAGGGGCTGATTTCGTCCGGTGGGGACATCTACTTGGCTTTCGAGGGGCTGCTCAAACGCCAAACCGCGAGTATAAACGGCTTTGCGGCAACGCCATTACGCCATTGTGGAGCCTTGTCTACTCGGGCATCAGCCCCTTGAAACGGAGATAGATCTCCGGCAAGTGCCAAATCAGCCCCTCGAAATCGAGTTAGGCGTTGTTTTCGCGTTTGCGCTGCCGTTCGAGTGCGTAATAAGCCGCGTAGCAGCAGGCGACGAACGGGATCATGCAATACAGGTCGAACGCTGCGTATCATCGAGCACCACGAGCACCAGCGCGCCGATGCACATCACGATGGCCAGCCACGGCAGCACCGGGAAACCGGGCGCACGATAGCCGAGCTCATCGGCGCTGTGCCCATCCCGCGCCCATTCGCGCCGGAAACGGATATGGCACACGCATACGGAGAACCACACCACCAGCGTCGCCAAACCTGACACGGCGACCAACACCAGATACACGGTCGAGGCGGCGATCACGGAAGACAGCAACGCCAGCAGTGAGCCCGCCATGCTGAACAGCACGGCCCACACCGGCACACCACGGAAATTCGTCCTAGCAAAACGTTCGGGAATCAGCCGCTCCTTGGCCAGCGACCACACCATGCGCGAACACACGTACAGGCCGGAGTTCGCGGCGGAAGCACGGCCGTCAACACCACGAAGTTCATGATGTCGCCGGCGAACGGCATACCGATTGACTGGAACACCAGCACGAACGGGCTCGTATCCACGCCGGCCTGATGCCAGGGGATCAAGGCCGCCATCACCAGAATCGAGCCGATGAAGAAAATCGCCAGGCGCAGCACCGTGGTGTGCACGGCCTTGGGAATCGCACGCGAGGATCCTTGGTTTCGCCGGCCGCCACGCCACCACTTCGGTGCCGGAGAACGCGAACACCACGGTCAGCAAAGTCGAGAAAATCGGCGCGATGCCGCTCGGGAACCAGCCGCCGGCCACGAAGTTGCCCAGCAACGGCGCGGAATCATGACCGGCAATCGGTATGGCGCCGAAGATCGCCAGCAGGCCGATCACAATGAACGCGATGATGGCGAACACCTTGATTGACGCGAACCAGAATTCCGCCTCGCCGTACAGCCGCACGGACATGATGTTGAGCGCGAACACCACCACAATGAACACGGCCGACCACACCCAGGACGGCGAATGAGGAAACCATCGCTGCATCAGCAGCCCGGCCGCCGTGAACTCCGATGCGAGCGCCACCGCCCAGTTCAGCCAATACAGGATAGCAATGGTGAACGCGGTGCCGGGGCCGATGAACCGCTTCGCATACATGTGGAAGCTGCCGGCATACGGCATGGCCACGGACAGTTCGCCCAGCGAGACCATCACACAGTAGACGAGCAGGGAGCCGACCGCGTAAGCGAGGATCGCGCCCAACGGCCCCGCCTGATGAATCGTATAGCCGGAGCTGACGAACAGGCCGGTACCGATTACGCCGCCCAGGGAGATCATCGTCAGGTGGCGCGACTCCATTTTCCGTTCGAGGCCGGTATCGTCCTTGGGTGTGCCGGCTGCCGCCATGCTCGGGTCTCCTTTGGTCGGGTGAACAGTTGTGTCTCGTGTCGGTTGTGCGGGCGGCGCTCGATGCCTCCTACCATATGATAGCGGTAACACGAACAGCGAGTGGAACACGAGGAATTTGGAATGACGGAACTGTATATCGGATCGCATCTGTCGACGGCCGGCGGATGGAATGCGCTGCTGGAACGCTCCCATGAGGAGGGCGGCACCGCGTTCGCGTTCTTCCCGCGATCTCCGTATGGCAAACGTTCCAAGGCGCTCGACCCGGCCGGTGCGGCGGCGTTCGGTGCGCGTCTGAAGGCTGAGGGCTATGGGCCGTTGGTCGTCCACGCGCCGTACGTCTACAATCTGGCCGGCAAGGATGAGGCCAAGCGCGCATTCGCGATCGAGCGTTGGCCGAGGACATCGAGCTGCTGACCGCCATCCGCGAGGCCGGCCAGGAGGTGTATATCAACATTCATCCCGGCGCGCATGTGGGCCAAGCGCCGAGACCGGCTGCCGGCTGATTAGCGAGGGGCTGAATCAGGTGTTCGAGCGTGCGGATGGCGTCATGGTGCTTCTGGAGACCATGGCCGGCAAAGGCACGGAATGTGGCCGCAATTTCGATGAGCTCGCCACGATCATGGATGGCGTGGAGAATAAGGCGAACGTCGGCGTCACGTTCGACACCTGCCATGTGTTGGATGCTGGCTACGATTTGGAGAACGACTACGACGGCGTGATGCGCCAGTTGGATGAGGTGATCGGCTTGGCCAGGGTCAAGGCGATTCATGTGAACGATTCGCAGTTCGGCCTCGGCTCGCATAAGGACCGTCACGCCAACATCGGCGAAGGGCAGCTCGGCATCCCGTTCTTCACGCGACTGGTCAACGATCCGACCATGGCCAAGCTCCCGATGATTCTCGAAACCAAGGAGCAGACGCCGACCACGCACCGCGACGAAATCGCGCTGCTGCGCGGGCTGGTGGACTGAATCACATCGGCAGTTCAGCACCACCACCGGCAGCAACGGCACCTACTGGTCCACCTACCAACGGTGACATCGTTGTCATGCGAACTTCATATACCACAATTCCACAATATGATTTCATAGTTATGACACTGTGATACATATATAGCAAACAATGATTCAGTGACGATCTCTCGTCAAAGATGTTCCGTCAAAACAGGCGCATGGGCTCGGTCGAATCCAACGGCTGAATCAGGCGTTTGCCGTCGCCCTGCAGCGGGGCGACCTCGTGAAATTGCAAGCGGCGGGATAACGCAGTGCCTGAGTTCCGCACGCCGGCGAGCAAGGATGCGCCGTCGATTGTGCGGTCCAGCCACGGCGTCCCATTCCAAGTCGAGCGCGAAACGTCTGTACATGCGTGCCAGTTTATGCCAATGTTCTGCCTAAGCCGGAATCGCCTGCGAAAGCCCAAAATGTAGGACGGGTTCGGCAATCGGGACAGGACGTGACCTAGAGTGGCGCATGACCGAACACCAACAAAGGGAGGACCATGTCGGTTTTGGACGAACTGGTGGCGGGAGCGCTGGAGGATCAGCGCACCCGTGAGCTCACCGTATCGCTTGAGGATGTGAAGAAGGCCACGCTGGCGCCCCGGCTCCGATTGACGCGACACGATGGCTTAAGCGCGCCGACGGCATCCCCGTGATCGCCGAGATCAAGCGCGCGTCCCCGTCCAAGGGCCACCTGTCCGACATCCCGGACCCGGCCGCGCTGGCCCGCGAGTACGAGAGGGGCGGCGCAAGCGCCATCTCCGTGCTCACCGAAGGCCGCAGATTCCTCGGCGGCCTTGACGATTTCGACAAGGTCCGCGCCGCCGTGCACATTCCGGTGCTGCGCAAGGACTTCATCGTCACCGACTACCAGATCTTCGAGGCCCGCGCCCACGGCGCCGACCTGGTGCTGCTCATCGTCGCCGCATTGGACGACGCCCAGCTCAAGCACCTGCTCGACCTGGCGCACGAGCTCGGCATGACCGTGCTGGTGGAGACGCACACCCGCGAAGAGATCGAACGCGCCCGCAAGGCCGGTGCCAAGGTGATCGGCATCAACGCGCGCAACCTGAAGAACCTCAAGGTGGACGTGAACAAATACAACGAACTCGCGGCCGATCTGCCCGATGACGTCATCAAGGTGGCGGAATCCGGCGTATTCGGCGCGGTCGAGGTCGAAGACTACGCCCGCGCGGGAGCGGACGCGGTACTGGTCGGCGAGGGCGTGGCCACCGCCGACAATCATGAACTTGCAGTGGAACGACTAGTAAAGGCAGGAGCACAAGTGAAAGCATCCGAAACGACCCCGCTCAGCGAACATCAGGGACCGTATTGGGGCCAGTTCGGTGGCCGCTATGTGCCCGAGGCCCTCATCACCGCCCTCGACGAGCTTGAGCGCGTGTACACGCAAGCCAAGGCCGACCCCGAATTCCACAAGGAATTCATGACGCTCCAGCAGCGTTACGTGGCCGCCCGAGCCCGCTGACCGAAGCCCCGCGCTTCTCCGCACTTGTCAAAGAGAAGACCGGTCTCGACGCCCGTATCTTCCTCAAGCGTGAGGACTTGAACCACACCGGCGCGCACAAGATCAACAACGCGCTCGGCCAGGCCCTGCTCGTCAAGCGCATGGGCAAGACCCGCGTGATCGCCGAGACCGGCGCCGGCCAGCACGGCGTGGCCACCGCCACCGTGTGCGCCATGCTCGGCCTCAAGTGCCGCATCTACATGGGCCAGATCGACGCCCGCCGTCAGGCCCTCAACGTGGCCCGCATGCGTATGCTCGGCGCCGAAGTGGTCGAGGTGACCCTTGGCGACAAGATCCTGAAGGACGCCATCAACGAAGCCCTGCGCGACTGGGTCACCAACGTCAAGGACACGCACTACCTGCTCGGCACCGTCGCGGGCCCGCACCCGTTCCCGGCCATGGTGCGCGACTTCCAGAAGATCATCGGCGAGGAAGCCAAGCAGCAGCTCCAGGACTGGTACGGCATCGACCATCCGGACGCGATCTGCGCCTGCGTGGGCGGCGGCTCCAACGCCATCGGCGTGATGAACGCCTTCCTGGACGACGAGCGCGTGAACCTCTACGGCTACGAAGCCGGCGGCAACGGCCCCGAATCCGGCAAGCACGCCATCCGCTTCGCCCCCGGCACCGGCCAGCTCGGCATGTTCCAGGGCGCCAAGAGCTACCTGCTGGAAACCGACGAAGGCCAGACGCTCGACACCTACTCGATCTCCGCAGGCCTCGACTACGCTTCCGTGGGCCCCGAGCACGCATGGCTCAAGGACATCGGCCGCGTGAACTACAGCTGGGCCACCGACGAGGAGGCCATGAACGCCTTCCGCGACCTGAGCCAGACCGAGGGCATCATCCCCGCCATCGAAAGCTCGCACGCCGTGGCCGGCGCGTACAAAGCCGCCGCCGATCTGAAGGCCAAGGGCTATGACAAGGCCGTGATGATCGTGAACATCTCCGGCCGAGGCGACAAGGACATGGCCACCGCCGGCAAGTGGTTCGGTTATCTGACCGACGACCAGGCCGCCGCGCTCGATGTGACCGGCACCCACGGCAATACTGTCGCCTGAACAAGAAGAGAGATTTTTGATTATGACCAACGAAGCAACCACGCCGTCCGGCCAGCCGCTGGGCATCAGCCACAAGCCCAGCAAGTCGGGCGCTATGTTCACCAAGTTCAAGGCCGAGAACAAGCCCGCCTTCATCGGCTACCTGCCTACGGCTTCCCTAACCCGGACGTCTCGCTTGACGCCTTCAAGACGATGGTCGAGCACGGCGTCGACGCCGTGGAAATCGGCCTGCCGTACTCCGACCCGGTCATGGACGGCCCGGTCATCCAGCTGCCGCCTCCATCGCCCTGAACAACGGCGAGACCATCAAGCGCGTGTTCGAGGCCGTCGAAACCGTGGCCAACGCCGGCGGCGTGCCGCTCATCATGAGCTACTGGAACCTCGTGTACCACTACGCGTCGAGCGTTTCGCCCGCGACTTCGAGAACGCCGGCGGCGCCGGTCTCATCACCCCGGACCTTATCCCGGACGAGGCGGGGGAGTGGATCGAAGCCTCCGACCGTCACGGACTCGACCGCATCTTCCTGGTCTCCCCGGACTCGTCCACCGAGCGCCTCGAAACCGTGGCCCGCAACGCACGTGGCTTCGTGTATGCGGCCGCCCGCATGGGCGTCACCGGCGAACGCGCCACCATCGACGCCTCGCCCGAACTCCTCGTGGAACGTACCCGTCAGGCCGGTGCCGAGAACGTGTGCGTGGCATCGGCGTGTCCACCGCCGAACAGGGCGCCAAGGTCGGCTCCTACGCGGACGGCGTCATCGTCGGCTCCGCGCTCGTGCACACCCTGCTCGCGGACGACAACAAGACCGCACGCGACCCGAAGGAAGGCTTGAAGCTGCTCGCCGCCAAGAGCGAGGAACTGGCCGAACGGCATCCACAACGCCCGGTAAACACCCGGTGCGCCTCACGCGGGTTGTGCCGTGACACGGTAGGTAGTCACAGAGCGTCAAGCACAACCGCGCGTGGACACACACCATGAGCACCAGCAAGTAGAGGCACGATGAATCTGGCTTATATTCCCTCGCCGACCTTCTCCAAGTTCGAGATCGGCCCGTTCACTATCCACATGTACGCGATCTGCATCCTGATCGGCATCTGCGTGGCCGTATGGATCCTCGCCACACGTTGGAAGCGGTACGGCGGCACCTTCGACCAGATTCTCGATACCACGCTCGTCACCGTGCCCTGCGCACTGGTGGGCGCGCGCCTTTACCACTGCATCACCACGCCGGCCGACTACTTCCCGCCCACCGGCAACTTGGTCAACATCCTCAAGGTGTGGGAAGGCGGCATGGCCATCTTCGGCGGCATCTCCGTCGGCACCTTGGTGGCGTTCCTGTGGTGCCGTCACAAGCACTATCCGTTCGCGATCTTCGCCGATGCCATCGCCCCCGCGCTGCCCGTGGCCCAGGCCATCGGCCGACTCGGCAACTGGTTCAACCAGGAGCTCTACGGCTGGCCCACCACGTTGCCGTGGGGCCTGAAGCTCAACGACGCGGACGCCATCGGCAAATCCGAAATCTGCTATTCCGGCGCGCAATGCCCGGACTACAGAACCACGCTGTTCCACCCGACGTTCCTCTACGAGATGATCTGGAACCTCATCGGCGCCGCGCTCATCATCTACCTCGGCCACAAGCTCGCCGACCGGCTCAAGGCCGGCCAGCAGTTCGCCATGTACCTGATGTGGTACGGCCTGGGCCGCACCTGGATCGAGAACGTGCGCATCAACTACTCCACGGTGATCCTGGGCCTGAGGACCAACGTGTGGACCGCGATCATCGTCTTCGTGCTCGGCTGCATCCTGTTCGTCGTGCTCTACCAGTACGGTCCGGACCCCAAGGCGCAGGCGCGCGGGCTTGCGGCGGTCACCGCCGACGAGCTCGAACGCCAGAGCATCGAAGAGGAACAGCTTCGCCAGAAGAAGCAGGCCAAGCGCACTAAGTGACACCACGATAAACAGCGCCGAAACAGCGCGAAACACGGGACCCAAGTCCCATTGCACAGATAAGGTAGGAAACCATGAGCAATATCGCAATCGCACCCAGCATCCTGTCCGCTGACTTCTGCAACCTCGAACGTGATCTCAAGGCCATCGCCAACGCCGACCTGGTCCACGTCGATGTCATGGACCATCATTCGTGCCGAACCTGACCCTGGGCGAGCCGATCGTCGGCCGCATCTGTCAGGTCACCGATCTGCCGGTCGACGTGCACCTCATGATCGAGGACCCGGACCGTTGGCTCCCGAATACGCCAAGCTCGGCGCCGCTCCATCTCCTTCCACATGGGTGCCACCCACGCCCCCGTGCGTCTGGCCCGACAGCTGCGCGAGATGGGCTGCAAGGCCTGCTTCGCCGTGCGTCCGGCCGAACCGGTCGAGCCGATCTTCGATATCCTCGACGAGTTCGACATGGTCCTCATCATGACCGTTGAGCCCGCTTCGGCGGCCAGAAGTTCCTCGACAACCAGATGGCCAAGGTCCGCCGCCTGCGCGATGAGATCACCCGCCGTGGCTTGAAGACCCGCATCCAGGTCATGGCGGCGTGACGCCCCAAGACCGCGCACATCGTGGCCGAAGCCGGCGCCGACGTGCTCGTTGCCGGTTCCGCCGTGTACGGCGCCGAGAATCCCGCCCAAGCCATCGACGACATCCGCGCCAAGGCCGAGGCCGCGTTCAAGGCCTGAGCTCCAAGCCTGAACCGCAATCCACCTTTCATCCATAACCGCAAGAAAAGAATCTGAATCACATGAAGACGTTTGAATCCCTGTTCGCCGAACTGTCCGAAAAGGCCCAGACCCGCCCCGAAGGCTCCCTGACCGTCGACGAGCTCGACAAGGGCACCCACTTCATCGGCAAGAAGATCATCGAAGAGGCCGGCGAGACCTGGATGGCCGCCGAATACGAGGGTGCGGACCGCACCGCCGAGGAAATGAGCCAGCTGCTCTACCACGTCCAGGTCATGATGATCAAGCACGGCCTGACGCTTGAGGACGTCTACAAGCACCTGTGAGAGGAACGCAAATGCTGAGAATCGCAGTGCCCAACAAGGGCATGCTATCCGAACCCGCGTGGAACATGCTGGCCGAGGCCGGCTACCGTCTGCGCACCAACCCTCGCCAGCTGGTCGTGCAAGATCCCGACAATGGCATCGAGTTGTTCTACCTGCGTCCGCTCGATATCGCCGTATACGTGGGCCGCGGCGCCATCGACGTCGGCATCACCGGCCAGGATCTACTCAAGAACTCCGGTACCGCCGCGCTCGAGCACATGCCGCTCGGCTTTGGTGCCTCGACCTTCCGTTTCGCCGCACCGAACGAATCCCCGATCACCACCCTGGAGGATGTTCAGGGCAAGCGCGTGGCCACCACATTCGATAAGCTCGTACACGACTATCTGGTCGAGCACGGCATCCAGGCCGAGACCATCCATCTGGACGGTGCGGTCGAATCCTCCGTGCAGCTGGGCGTGGCCGATCTCATCGCCGACGTGGTCTCCACCGGTACCACCCTGCGCAACGCCGGCCTGCGCGTGTTTGCCGAACCGCTCATGCACTCCGAAGCTTGCCTGATTCGTTCGCCGCGTCTGAACGAGCAGGACCCACGTCTGGCCGTGCTGACCCGCCGTCTGCAAGGCGTGCTCACTGCGCATCAGTATGTGCTGATGGACTATGACATTCCGATCAGCAAGGTCGCCGCCGCCGTGGCCGTGACCCCTGGCTTTGAAAGCCCGACGATCTCCCCGCTGCACGACAAACAGTGGAACGCCGTGCGAGTCATGGTTCCCAAGGCCAAGGTCAACCAGCTGATGGATGATTTGTACGAAGTCGGCGCACGCGGCATCATCGTTACCGCTCTGCAAGCCTCCCGCATGTAGACTGTTAGTCGATATGACCAACCAGAAAGTCAACGCCAGATACAGTCCGGAAGCACGTGACATCTATTTCACTGTGCCCAATTTGATCAGCGCGCTGCGAATCATCTCGATTCCTTTCATCAGCGTGCTGATCTCCAAGCACGAGATGATTGCGGCGCTAGCCCTGATCGCCATTTCCTCGGCTTCAGACGGACTTGACGGCATCATCGCGCGCAGATTCAACCAAGTGAGCAAGATCGGTCAGATTCTTGATCCGATCGCCGACCGACTGCTCATTTTCTGCTCGATTCTGGCTCTCAGCGTCGCCGGCATCATCCCATGGTGGATGCTGATTATCGTGGGACTGAGGGATCTGTGGATGGCGATTCAGGTGCTATGGCTTGCCCAGTACGGTTATGGTCCGCTGCCCGTGCATTTCGTGGGCAAGGCCGGTACCGCGCTGCTGATGATTTCCATCGTCGGTCTGATTTTCGCCGATTTGGGCACCAGTACGTTTTTCCACTTGCTCTACATCGCCGCGCTGGCCGCCGGCATCTGGGCATCGCCATGTATTGCTCGCCGGATATATCTATACCAAGCAGGCGTCGGATGCTACGCAAGGAACTGGGGGAGAAGTATGGCGCTTGAGGCCACGGCCCCGGTCTCATTCCCCGTACCCAAGGAGAATGAGCCGGTACGACGCCGCGCCGTGTTCTCCCACTCAGTCCGAGGCGCGGAATCACATCATGCGCTTTCCCCGGATGACGCCGCCGCCATCCGCACCAGACGTCGCCGTAAAACCAACGACGATTCGCTTCAGCTCATCGATGATCTTGTCAATCGTCCGATGGATCCGATGTTCTCCGACTCACGACTGGTCCATGAGCATCGTTCGACCTTCTCCATCTGGTTTAATCGCATCGTCGTATTCATCATCTGCGTCGGCGTTGGCTTTGCCTGCAGCCTATTCGTGCAACAGTTGCAATCCGATCCGCGTAAGCAGGTACGGCAGACTTTGGCCACGCAATTGGAGAATCGCAACTCGCAAATAGACGAACTCACCACGGACGTCAATAATTTGCGCTCCCAAGTTGACGAACAGTCCAAGAAAATATCCGGCAGCGTGAAAAGCGATACGCTTATCCAAGACGAAATGGTCAATGGTGCCACGGTGGTCGAAGGCGAAGGAATCACCATGACGCTGGCCGATCCAATCGCGGCAAGCCAGTCGGATCAATCCTCCTCGACGAGAGTCGGCACCTCCACGAACATCCGAGTCATCACCGATCTGGATCTGCAGCAACTGGTCTCCCTGATGTTCCAAAACGGAGCCGAAGCCATTGCCATCAACGGTAATAGGCTCGGCGCGCAAACCTCGATACGCAAGGCCGGCGGGCATATTCTCATCGGCATGACCGCGATACAAAGCCCCTATACCATTGAAGCCATAGGCGATAAGAGCGCTTGGCCGAAGCGATGGGGAAGAAGAAACTTGCAAGTCTTTACGATTCCTTCAAGGAAGCCGGTATCTACCCGCAGGTGAGCAAATCCAATTCGATTACACTTGAGGCAGCAGTCACTGGCGAAGTGAAGTACGCGGAAAGGAATGAATAATGGCAGCCGTTCTGGGACTAATCATCGGCGTCGTCATCGGCGTGTTCGTCAAGCCGGACATTCCGATCATCGTGCAGCCTTATCTGCCGATTATGGTGGTCGCTGCTCTTGACGCCCTGCTGGGTGCCGCGCGAGCCTATTTCGAGCGCAGCTTCTCCGACCGCGTGTTTGTGATCTCCTTCCTCGCCAACGTGGTGACGGCAACACTGCTCGTGTTCCTCGGCAACCAGCTCGGCGTCGGTTCGCAGCTGCAGACAGCGTCATCGTCGTACTCGGCATCCGCATCTTCTCCAACGTGTCCGCGATCAGACGCTTCATCTTCCGAGGCTGACAAGGTACTGACGTATGGCACGTAAAGCACAATCAGACAACATGCTGGAGAAAATGCGCGACCAGCATGCACAAGACAAGGTCAACGACCGGATGGAAACCGGGTCGTTTCCCACGGTGCGCAAGAAGCCCCGGAAGGATCTCAACCGTGCCAGCAACAAATCACGGTTACTATCCTCGATTCTCATCGCTCTGATGTGCGCGTTGTTGGGGTTCGCCTACATGAGCCAGATCAATAACACTAAATCCACGTACGAAACGATGGACGAGAGCGAACTGGTAAGGCTGCTGAACGAGTCGAATACGCAAATCTCCAATCTCGAGCAGCGTAAAACCCAGTTGAACAGCCAGCTCAACTCGCTGAAATCGGCGGCTAACGAGCAGGAGCAGGCGCGTAAGATCGCCAAGCAAAACGAGGAGACCAGCGGCTTGATTTCCGGCAGACTCCCGGCAAAGGTCAAGGCGTGACCATCCGAATCGGACGAGGCTCGACGACTAAAGTGGACGCCTCAATCATGTTCAACCTTATCGAGGAACTTCGCAATGCCGGTGCCGAGGTGATCGCCATCAATAACGTGCGCGTCATCACCTCCACCTACATTCAGGACGCCGAGGAAGGTTTGATTGTGGATGGCACCACCATCAAGCCCACATACACGGTGAAGCCATCGGCAATCCGCAGGAACTGTCCAACGCAGTCGATATCGCCGGCGGTGTGGGCGCTCAGCTCCAGGTGAAATACGGATCCAACGTCAACGTACAGCCTTCTGACAGCATCATTATCGACGAAGTACGCGAAGCTACGCAAAACCAGTATGCAAAGACGGTAGAATAGGAGATTATGACCAACCCGATTCCTAGCGCAGGCGAAACCACCATTATCGGCCTGCCCGCGATTAATGTACTGCCCGTTACCACCACCGGCGATCGACCGCTGACTCAAGAGGATCTGGACACCATCACCAGATTGTCCGAGGGAACGGCATTGCTGATTTCCGCCAGGGGAGCGGTCTCAGGTTCTCGTTACTTGCTTGACGAGGATGAAATCACCGTCGGTCGTGATCCGCGAGCTGATATTCTGCTCGACGACTCCACCGTATCCCGTCAGCATGCCGTGTTCCGCAGGGTCAACGGTCAGTTCTTTGTGGTTGACGCAGGAAGTCTGAACGGCACCTACGTGAACCGTCAGCGTGTTGATCAGGCGGCGCTGAAGAACGGCGACGAAATCATGATCGGTAAATTCCGTCTCGTGTTCTTCACGAAATCTGCCATTATTTCCCAATAGTCCACACCCAGCACGGGGTTAGACTGATTGCAGAAATTGCAATCATGTGATTACACCAGTGTGAGTCACATGCGAGACACGCATGAGTTAGGGGAGTGCCATGGGACAGACCGGGCTGCATCTTCATGTTTCGCTTGAGGACCGTCAGAATCTGAACGCTGACGCGATTCAGGGGGAGTTGTTCTCCAACGTCGATACTGAGGAGATCAAGCGCGGCTACCGTGGCACTGTGGCCTCCAAGGTGGCCGGCATCACGTACCGACAGCTCGATTATTGGGCACGCAAGCAGATTGTTGAGCCATCCATCACGCCGTCTCATGGCTCCGGTTCACGCCGACTGTACTCGTTTAAGGATGTGGTGATTCTCGCTGTATCCAAGAAGTTGCTTGATGCCGGTGTGAATCTGCAGAACGTGACGGCGGCTATCGGATTCTTGACTCAACGCGGCACCGATCAGCTGGCCAATGTGACCATCATGTGCGATGGTCAAAACGTGCATGAATGCACAACCAGCGAACAGATGCTCGAACTGTTGCAAAGCGGTAAGGCAGTGTTCGCCGTGTCGGTGGGTTCGTTGTGGCACCAGATTGAGACGGCCTTGGAACAGGAAGAATATGTTGATCTTGAGACCAAGCCGCTGACGATTGCCACGGGCCGTCCGATTGATGAACTGACTGCCATGAGGATGCGCAAGAAGCTCGAGGCACAGCGCTTGCAACGCGCAACCGCCTGATACATGTATGGTTGTTGGCGACTTGCCGGCTTTGGTCGCAGGTCGTTTTGTTGTATGTGTTGCTTTTGTTGCCTGCCATTTTATGTTTTTTATATGTTGAGGTGATTTATGACTGATTGGAGGACCGGGTGAACGGGATTGTTGTCGGATTGTTGCCGGGCGTTCTGTGGATGGTCGCCGTCATCTTTGCTGTGTCCATCATCACCATAACGGTCAGCCGAGGCCATCTGTTCACGCCGAGACGCCGGCGACCGCCGGTCGATCCGGTCGACTGGGCGATGGTGAAAACGCATTTCCTGTCGTTTGCGGCGGCACTGATCCCGTTTCCCGTGTTGACGTTTACAGCGGATTTGATGGACGCGGATATGCTCGCGTTCTATGATCGTGCGCAATTGCCCGGTGCAATCATCATATTTGTGTTGGTGCTGCTGGAAATCATCGCCATGTATCTGCAGGCACGCAACGCTTCAGAAACCGAAATGGATAGCGTTTAGGTGTTGCTTCTCACCGGAATAAAGATGATATTGAATAACCGATAATGTACGTTATGTCAGATTAGTTATCCTTGACAAGGATTCGGTCGCCTGTATCAACTAGTCCACGCATACCAAGGCCGACAGCCAAAGGAGCACCGGAGCATACCAGGCCAACAGCCAAAGGAGCACCGGAGCGACCACCGCAATTGCAAGAATCGCCGTGCCTTTCAGCCAATCCTTGTCATCTCGTTTCCAGTGGAATGCTCGCCAAATGAACCATATCAGCATGGGAATCTCATACAGCGACAGCATGGCAAACCGATGAAAACCAGGTCGAAGCCCGCGCGCAGGTCCATCGCATCCCATCATGAAGAAGTCCTCGCCGTTGTGTTTCAGTGCGTTTGGAAATAACGGTTTACGGCTTCTTCGATCTGCTCGGGCTTCTCGAGGATCTCGTACGCGCCGTGTTCCTCCATCTCACCGGCCGGAGCGTAGCCCCAGCGGCAGCCGATGGCGTCCAAATTGCAGGCGTGGGCGCGTCAATGTCGGTGTAGCGGTCGCCGATCATCACGGCCCTGTCCCCCGCTGCAGCATCAAAACCGATTTTGTCGAAGCAGTACCGAATCACCTGATCTTTGTCCAGACGGGAATTGTCTTTGGAAGCACCATAGATGCCGTCCAACAGCTCGGTCAGATGGAAATGCTCACAGATCGGAACGCATTGGTACTCGGGCTTGCAGCTGGCCAACGCCAGATAATAGCCGTCGGCACGCAGCTTGAGCAGCTGTTCGCGGATACCGGGAAACACGACGTTCACCAAGCGGCCGGGAACTTTGTTGCCGGGCTCGTTCGGATCATCGAACACGGCGCGATCCGCATAGTAGCTGCGGTAGATGGTGACCGCCCGGTCAAGCTCATCCTCCGGCACATGGTTGCGTCGCAGCGATTCGATGATGGCCGGACCAATGAAACGATGCAGCTCGGCATCGTCGGGAACCGGGCGACCCAATTCCTCGAACGTCTTGACGACGGAGGCGATGATGCCGCCGTCGGACTTGGTAAGCGTGCCGTCGAGGTCCAACAGGACCACTTTCATCGGATGCTGTGCCATTGAGATTCCACTCCCCTTTGTTCATGTCGACTGCTTTGAATGGTCGTCAAACGATATGCGACTTGTTCCAACAATGATTATGCCCAGTCGGGATGACTGGGCATCAAGTTCACGTGTTGTTCAGTAGGAGATCACTCGTAGTCAGGAATCCAACCGTCACGGTGCATTTGCAGGCGCTTTTCGAGTAGGGTGGCCAGTTCCTCTTCGCTACGGCGTTCCAGCAGCATGTCCCAGTGGGTGCGGGTGGGTTTGCTGATCTCGTCGCCCTCACGGTCGGCGTCGCCCTCACGGTGGGCCACGGAACCACAACGGCACTCCCACTCGTCCGGGATTTCGGCACCCTCGGCAAACGGCAGGATGGTGCGGTGGCCCTTCGGGCATACATACGCCACATCGTTTCGCGCGGCGAAATCGACGTTGTCGTCGGACTCCAGCGATTTCGCTCCGATGCTCATGCCCCTGAGGCTACGTTCTGCCATATCGGCATCCTCCTTGAAAGATCTTTAACCCTACTAATTTACGCAACAGTTCGGACTTGGCCGCTATTCCAAGCTTCCGACGTCGGCTGACAAACTCCCATCAAACGGCCCCCCGTCAGTCCACGCCGGAGTAGGCCACCACGCCACGATTGACCCGGTCGGCCGCTTCGTGGGCGAGGCCTGCCAGCCGCTCTCCCCCGTCGAACGGCAGCGGCTGGGCGACAGCGATCTGCTGCAGCACGTCAGCCAGTCGTTTGGCAGTGCGCACGAAGTCGCCGCCGGTCATGTCGGTGCCGTACAGGCACGATCCCAGCGAACCGCCATCCGCCCATTCATACATGATGTCGAGAATGCCGAAGTCCGGCCGCTGCATCTCGTCCAGACCGTGATCCTCGCACAGGATATCGATGTCTTCACAGATGCCCTTGAGCTTGGACGAAGCGATTGCGATGGACCCGGAGATGCCGCCCGGGTAGTGCCTCGGTTCGCCGTCTCCCCCGCGTCTGGCCTCGTATACCAGTGAAGAGAGCACAGCGGCCAGTCCGTTGGCGTCGAGCTTGTCGAACGTGCCGGCGAGCAGCGCCTCGCACAGTTCCAGGTCATGTTCACTGTAGATGCGGCGCAGCAGCGAGCCTTTTTCGGTCAACGTCATGTCAATGTGGCCGGCCGCATTGACATGACGTTCGAGGTAACCAAGCCCGGTGAGAATATCGCAGATGCGATCGAACTGACGGGCCACGGACCCGGTACGGAGTCGTAGCGATCGGTGACGCGCTGCAGTTCGCGGGTCTCGCGGGCCCAGCGGTGGCCCCACTTGAGGTGTTGCTGGAGGTCCGGGCAGTTGCGGCATGGATGCTCGTGTTCCGCCTTGCGCAAATCGCGAATGCGCTGGTCAAGGTTCTGGAAGGCGCGTGAACGCTCCTGATCGGTCAGGAACACTTCGTGCTTCAGTTTGCGGCGGCCTTCCTTTTCGATGTCGCTCAGCTCCATACGCAGGGTCATGAACTGTTTGAAGTCGCCGTGTTCGCATGCGAACGCCTGTTCGTATCCGGCCAGTGCGTTCTTCAGTGTGTTGATCTGCGATTCCAGCTGCCAGGCCGATTCGTTGGCCTCCCACTGGGCAAACGACTGGTCCAGGGTAACGCGCGCGGTCTCGTAGTCGCTGGAGTTGAGCAGGTTCACGGCCATGTTGAACGTGGGTCGGAAGCTCGAGTGCAGCGGGTAGACACGCTTGGATGACAGCGCGGCGGCCGTGGCGGGTACAAAACCGTGATGGTCGACCACGATGGCGTGGCCGATGGTGTCGATGCCGCGCCGACCGGCACGACCGGTGAGCTGCGTGAATTCGCCGGGCGTCAGGCCACATGACCAGTACCGTCGAACTTCTCGAGTTTCTCTACCACCACGCAGCGGGCCGGCATATTGATGCCCAAGGCCAGTGTTTCCGTGGCGAACACCATTTTGACCAGACCTTCTTCGAACAATCGTTCGACTATCTGGCGGAACAGGGCAATCATGCCGGCATGATGCGAAGCGAAGCCTTCTTCCAACGCAAAGCGGAACTTGGAGAACTGCAGGGCTTTCAGGTCTTCCTGAGTGAGTTGCCCCTCCACCATCTCATCCACGATGCGGCGAATCTTGGTCACTTCCTCATCGGTGGTGAGCTCCAGTCCAGCATTGATACACTGTTCCACGGCCTGGTCACAGCCGTTGCGCGAGAAGATGAAGTAGATGCCGGGCAACATTCCCAGGAAGTTAAGCTCGTCCACCACGGCCCAGCGGCGCGGGGTGTGGCGTTCCGCTTTCGGGGCATGGCCCTTGGCGCCTTTGCCGCCGCGGCCTCTGCCGAAGCCCTTGCGCTTATCGGGACGTTCCTCGCCGCGCCGGCGTGCGGCCTTGCGGTCCAACTGGTCGAGCCGGTTGATGAGTTCGGCGTTGAGCTTGGTGGCCTGCTCGCCGTTGCCGTCGCGGCGATAGAGATCCAGCACCTCGGGCTCGGTGTGTTCGTCCGCCTGCACGATGACGTGCTGTTCCAAAGGCACGGGGCGGTGTTCGCTGATCACCAGTTTGGTGTCGCCTCGCACCGAGGCAATCCAGTTGGAGAAATCCTCCACGTTGGACACGGTGGCGGACAGGCCGACGATCTTGACCGTCTTGGGCAGGTGGATGATGACTTCCTCCCACACGGGCCCGCGGAATCGGTCGGCCAGATAGTGCACTTCGTCGAGAATCACGTAGCGTAGTGCGTTCAGCGTGGTGGAACGCTCGTAGAGCATGTTGCGCAGCACTTCGGTGGTCATGACCACGATGTCCGCCTCGGAGTTGATCGAGGTGTCGCCGGTGAGCAGGCCTACCTTGTCCGGGCCGTACACGTCGACCAGATCATGGTATTTCTGATTGCTCAGCGCCTTGATCGGTGCGGTGTAGAAGGCTTTGACGTTGCGTTCCTGGGCGAGGTAAATGGCAAAATCCGCCACTACGGTTTTGCCGGCACCGGTTGGGGCCGCGACCAGTACGTTGCTGCCGGCTTCGAGCGCGTCATTGGCTTCGGTCTGGAAATCGTCCAGTTCGAAAGGCAGGGATTCGGCGAATCGCGCTGCTGCGGACGCCCGATGGCGTTGGACTTTCTGGAATGATGCGTACCGCTGCGAAGGGCTCAGCGTCTGGGAATCGGCATTGCCTTATGGTGTTGGTGACGTGCCATTGCTGCTTTCCGTTAGTTGTTGAATCGCTTCCAGCGGGCCCATGCTGGGTGCGGCGCTCGCGCTTGGCGGCCTTGCTGCGAATCACGTCCGCATGGGCTCGGCATAACGATTCTGTGCCACGCTGAGCGGCTGAGTGAACAGAGGCGGCTCGCTGGTGTCGGCAGAAGTGCCGGGCTCCCCCATCGCGGCCACGCGTTCACCGAGCTGGCCGCCGATGTCGGACATGTCTTTCAAGGCACGGATTCCATGAAGGGCTGCATAGATGAGTCCGGCAACAATCATGGCCAGCATGAACAGGGCCAGAATCAGCCATATCCACCAAGGCATGAAAGGCTCCTTACTTGTTCTCGCTGATGCTCAGTTCGCGTTCGGCGCGTGCCACGATCATGGTGCGCAACGTTTCCGGGGCGACCGCCGTGATATGACGCGCGTGTGCGATGCAGAAGGCCACGAACCAGGAGTCGGAGGAAACGGTCAGATGCACCTTTTCACCGGCACCGCATTGTTCGACGGTAGCGCCCGGCAATGTCTTGATGAATGCCAGATCGCGCTGATCGGTGATGAACACCGCGTCGGTACCGTTGTCGAAACTCCACTTGCGCAGTTCGCTCACCGGCATGTTCGGGATGTTGATCTGCTTGGTGGGCTTGACCAGTTCCGCCTTTTCGATACGGGCCAAGCGCAGCACCTGCCAGATGCGCGGCTTGCCGTTCGCCTTGTCGATGGTCTTGTCTTTGGAGACGTAGGCCTTCTTGTCCTTAGGGGCGGCGGAACCGACATCCGTGTAGACGGCGGCATAATACACGCCTTCGTCGATGAAAATCTTGGCGGGGGCCACCAGCTTGCGACGGGTACTACCGGTACCGTCGGAGTACTCCATGTCCAACAGCGAATCGGTGTTGATCGCGCGCTTGACGATGGAGAAGCTTCGGGGCTCCAGCTCATAGCCGGTCAGGCTCAGCCACGGGGTCTGGCCCGGGCTGACATGGCGGCGCAAACGCTCATACAGGGATTCGGCCTGCCCACGCTGCTTGTCCGGCAGTAACGGCGAATGCGCCAAGTAGCTGACCGAGGCGGTGAGCATGCTGAGGTATTGCGGCGAAATGCCGGCAAGACGTTCAAGGCCCAACGAATTGGTGGCGGAAACAATACCCTCGGCATCCAGCAGCGGCCAGTCGATATCGAAGAACTGGCTGCCAGCCATCTCACCATCGTCGGAAACGGTGGTCAGGGTGTTGATGTCCTTATGAATGATGTTGACGAATTTCTTGAGCTCGTCGTCGTTCTTCGGTTTGCCGATAAAGCGCTCGGCCAGCTCGCTCATCGAGAATTCCTCACCCAGGTGAGCGGAGAGGAACAGCATCAGACGCAGGCGACGATCCACCTCGCTGCCCGTTTGGAAAGCGGGGCCGTTCTTCTTGTTCTGGGCCTTGATCGACTCGGGATCACCCGGCTCACGAACATCGCGACTAATCGACGGGGAAACCACCGAGGCGCTTACAGGGCTGGCGGATTCGTCAGCCAGAGTGAATCGGCTGGCGGCGTGCAGGCGGCGATGATAGCGTCCACAGCCTCCTGCGGGCTGACAATCGTGGCACCCGGATGCTCCAGCACAAACATGGCCAAATCGTCGGAATCGGTGTAGGCCACGTTCAGGTGTTCGCCGTCCACATCAACGGTGGCGGCAAAGCGACGCGAATCGATAACCTTGACCAGCGAGTCCGGAATGGGCTGCGTGCCCAAGCCAGGCGCAATCGAATCCAAACCGAGACCGGGAATAGGGGTCTGCGGCACACGCGGCGTGGTGCGCGACGCATGTTGGGCGAGCTGGGACTGATCCGGCTCGGAGGAAATCGACATCGAACGAGCCAGATAGTTGGCGGCGGCAAGCACCGGCATATCTTCCGGCTCGAACATCAGGCGGATGCGCGGTTCGTCGCCCAACTGCAGACGATAGGACGCGAAGTCCTGGCCTTCCGACTTGGACGAGTACTCAGCTGCCGTGATTCGATGGCAATGCCCATCGCAGCGAGCTTGGCGCGATCACGCTGGAACTGCTTGGCGAACGCGGCCTTGGCGGCTGATCTGCCAGCTCTCCATACGAGTCGGCGTAAGCTTGACGCGCTGCGCAATTTGGCGGGATGTGAGCCATTGCGGGAACGCGGATGACAACACAGCCAGTACGTCCAGCTCGTGCTTGCCCCATTTGTCGGAAAAAACGCCGACGTCCGCTTGTGCCCTCTGCCATTAGTCCTCACGTATAGTTATTGTTTCGTTATAAGTGCGTATGAGTTTCCCCACACTCACTCTATCTTAGAGGCTTTTTCCACAGTTGAGCGCCATTTCACAAAAATAATATCTTTTTTATCGTTCGACCGTGTTGTAAATCACACCCAATCGTCCGGTTCGATGCCTTGCGGGCCAACGTATTCGCCGTTCGGCACGTAGCTCGGCTCACCCTTATCTTCAAGTTTGGCGTCGGCGAACATCATGACGTCACGTCCGAATGTCCAGTCGCCTGAATGGAAACCGAGTTGGCTGCGGCCAAAGATGGCACGGCGTAGGGGAACCGTTCGTCGAAATCGCGGATGTTCTTGTAGTATCGCGGATCAAGTTCGACGTTCGGGAAGATGTAATTGCCGTCTTCCATCTCATACGTGTCCGTCAGGTGGAAGCGATCGGAACGCATAATGAACAAATCATTGGTGGTTTTCACCGGAAGGAAGCGCATACGATCCACTTGGACGCAGATGGAACCGTTGAACAGACCGATTGCGGCACCCATGGCGGTTTCCAGCTGAATCACCTGTTCGGAGTTCGGGTCCGTGGGATTCACGGTCTTTTTGTTACGAATCACCGGCAACGGCAACACACCATCGCATTCGGCGAGCTTGTCTTTCAAAGCGTCGATGCGAATCCAGATCGAGTTGGTGTTGAAGTAAGGATGCTTGGCGATGTCTTGGGCCGCTTCCTTATCATCCGGATGGACCTGGCTCATTTCACGCAGTATTAGGCGACCAGTGGCCTTGTCTCGTACAATATGGCCGCCCTTGCGATCGGCCTTGGTGCGGATGGCCACTTCAGCCATAAACGGGGCACCTGTGTTTTCGAAGTGCTGGGCCAACGTACGCGAGGGGCGCGCACCGAGATTGTCGGAATTGGAGATGAACAGATACTTGAAGCCGCGCTCCTCCAATACGTCAAGCAGACCAGACTCCCAGATGGTGGAGAACAGGTCGCCGTGGCCGGGCGGGCACCATTCCAGCTCCGGGTTCGCAGGGTAGCTCACAGGTTCGCCGGTGGCGGCCACGAGCTTGGGTTCCTGATGCTGGATGATTTCCATCGGCACGTCATGCTGACTGAACTTGCGATGATGCTTGAGCACCTTCATCGTGTCCGCCGAAGTGTGGAAGGAGTTCATGAACGTCAGCGGCAGTTCGACGTTCAGGCGTGTGCGAGCGGTAAGCACCTGACCGATGATGATGTCGATGAAGCGCATCTGCTTGGCCTTGTGCCTACGCACCGGCAACAGCGACTTGGCCTTGTCCAATCCCATGGAGGTGCCCAGACCGCCATTGAGCTTGAGGAATGCGGTCTTGGCGAAGGCGTCCACGGCCTTGTCGTGGTTGATGGTCTCATAGACGTCGTGGAAGCTGGGCACGTGGCCAAGCGGCTCGATGTCGTCCTCGCGAATCCAGCTGGAGCTTCTTCATGGCGCCATACGTCATACAAATGGTGGAACTGGTTGATGGCGGTTTCGCTCATGCCATGCTCGCGCATCTTGGCGGCCGAAAGCTCGAAAGTCTCATCACTCGGGGTGTTTACGGTTTCTTCGGGGGTGTCCGAGGTGACGGCGTCGGTGTCGTCAGCGGCGGCGATATCCAGTTGGGCCTTATCGTTTATTTCGGTCAATTCGGGTCCCTTTCGTCAAATCAATAGGACCAGTCTAGCCCTGTTTGGGG
>ENA-OQMZ01000269-OQMZ01000269.1-human-gut-metagenome-genome-assembly--contig:-NODE-269-length-23019-cov-1.784510_pt1 | contig 23019 bp, 25 predicted proteins | sample MGYA00242621_ERZ504862 | MGnify/ENA primary metagenome ERZ504862 (study PRJEB26092, sample SAMD00036393) | human gut metagenome | host: Homo sapiens | study: EMG produced TPA metagenomics assembly of...
CTTCCTCCGTTATCCATTTGATGTAGTTTTAGACACTGCAACGACTTTTTGTTACAGTCCAAAATTTTTTTCCGATATTTTTATCATAAAAATATCTGTTTGTTGTAAAATAAAAATGTCTTTCTTATCAAATACTTATATTTCAAAATAGCTTTTATATCTCATATAACATTTTATAAAAAAAGAAATGTTTTCCATTCCCTTATTTGCTTACGGAAAACGTTTCTTTTCATTTACTCTTCATGAAGATTTCCGTTCTCATCGATCCAGGTTCCGTCTCCGTTATTGTAAAGGACTCTGGATTCTTCATCACCTTCACCTGCTGCTACAATTTCCATTCTGTTCATCAGAGGTGTATTATTCCAAAGAACAAGCATAATATCCAGTTCTGATTCTGGAAGTCTCTGATATGTTTTTTTCACGCTCTCATTCTCCCTCTTTCTACAAATGTAGGAACGATTTTATTATATCATATCAGTCTATTTCTGTATAGCTGTTTCTATTCTCATCAGAGATTTCGCTTTTAGTTTGTTACTGTTCAAAGGTAATGTATAAGTCATTGTAAAAAGTGACGAAATTATTTTCTCTATTTTGTGGATAATTATCTTCAGCAGAAAAAACTGTATTTATAGTTTTTTCTGCTGTTCTTTTTCACAAAAGTTATACACCGAATCCTATCCATTCTTTCAGACAGAGGCCTTATATCTACTCATTTCCAATCTTATAATGGAGATTTATCCACAGTCAGATTGCCCAATGGGTCATTTCCGGAAATTCGCTTTTTTCCTGCATTTCTGCTATACTTTTTTCAAGAAAGAGAGGTTGTTTTTATGGAGATTGATTTTATACAGGAACTAAAAAAACGTGATGAACTTCTTGACGGCTATCTCAGGCAGATCGAGATCCAGGAGGAATTCATCCAGAAACAGAAAGAGCTGATCGAATATCTCGAGGATCATATCTCAAAGATCACAGATATCGTCGGCAGTGTTTAGCAGGACTGTACCGGAGGAAAACGTATGCCTGATACTTATGATCATATCACTCTCATGTGTCGGCTGAAAGCTGCACAACGCAGAAACAAAGAACTGGAATCTGGTGAAAGATATATCCAGTTAGAAGAACTTCATCAGAAAGAGTACAACGTTTATGAACATAAGATTGAGAAGCTGAAAAAAAGAACTTGACAGATGCGCACAAAGAAACGATCCGTGTGCGCAATTACTGGTTTCAGGTACTGGAGGATATGCTCCGGGAGTTTGAAAAGGCACAAAAAAAGGTCCGCGCAGGAACTCCGAAAAATGGAGATCCGTGCACTGAATGCAGAAAAGCAAAGAGAGGATGCACTGGATAAAGCAGCCGTTTTCAGACATCAGTTTTATGAAGCGGCATCCAGACTGGAAGAAGAACAGGGAAAGAATCTGAAACTACGGGCACAGATCAACCGTGATTATGAAAACTCTTCTATTCCTTCTTCAAAAGCAGTACGACGTAAAAAGATCACAAACAACAGGGAAAAAACAGGCAGAAGACCAGGCGGGCAGCCCGGCCACAAAGGGCACTGCCGGAAAAGACAGGAGCCTACACAGCCAGTTATTCTTCTTCCTCCACCTGAAGAAGTGCTCGAAGACTGTGCTTTTAAAAAGACTGCCAGGACCATCGTAAAGCAGATGGTAAGTATCCGTATGGTCCTGAATGTAACGGAATATCATGCAGATGTTTATTATAACAGTCATACGGGAGAACGTGCACATGCAGCATTTCCAGACGGAGTTATCGATGATGTGAATTATGATGGCAGCATACGGGCATTTCTGTTCCTTCTGAACAATGACTGCTGTACATCCATTGATAAGAGCAGGGCATTTCTGTCCGACCTGACGGGTGGAAAACTGAATATTTCCAAAGGCATGATAAGCAGACTAAACCGGAGTTTGCTTTAAAAACTGAGCCTGAACGCAGGTCTGCCTATGCAGATATGCTGCTTTCCCCTGTTATGCATACAGATTGTACAAATGCCAGGGAAAACGGAAAGAGCTGCCAGGTATATGTCTGTGCAACACCGGACGGAAAAGCCTGTACTTTGCCCGCGAGAACATGCACAACCATCTGTTGTTCCTGCATGATATCCGGGTACCTGCCACGAATAATGAAGCCGAAAGGCTTCTAAAGAATTATAAGCGGAAACAGGCGCAGGCCGTGACATTCAGAAGTTTCGAAAACATCGCTTATCTCTGCCAATGCATGAGCATGCTTGTTTTGATGCGCCTTGAAGATCCGGCCAATATATATGACAGAGTGTCCAGAATATTTGGATAAAGAAAACCGATGGCTTTGACTGTTATCAGTCTACACCATCGGTTTTCTCAAGTCCAGCTAACCCTTGAACAGTAACTTAGTTTTTTGGCTTGTGCATTTTTATAAAAAATATCAGGCGTTTTCCTCCGGTCAGTTCCCCTTCATCCTTTTCCGCTCCGTCCCTCGACTTCAGCATTTCCTGCCCCAGGATCACATGCGGTTGCTTTTCCAACAGTCATGCAGACCACACTCCGGTGGAAATATTCCATTTCACCTGCACGGTTTTTCCGGGTAAGGCAGTCCGGACAGGATTTTTTTGTGCTGCTGAACAGTTCCACCTCATCAATTCCGGCCACCACATATCCACCAATGGTCCCCTCCCGGAATACACGGTTCTTTTTTAGTGTATCGATCGGCTGAACCGTATCAAACTTATTATTCCAATAGCTGCAATCAAAAGCAGCAACCAGCTATATTTAAGCCTTGTACATATAAAAGTGCACAGGAACAGTAACAGGCAAGAGCCGATCACATTACAGTTAACCATCCAGTCTATTACTTTACCTGTGCATGAGTTCACTATCATATCTCAATTTGCGCTTTTTATTCTGAGTATCTGGATGAAGCAATGCATTTTCACGTATTCCGCTATCTTTCAAAGCCTTTGGATAAAAAACGCTTCCTCAGAAATTTTCAGGACGCATTAGCTTATTACAACACTATGACTCAAAAGATTCCGATAGAAACTCATGATGGAATATATACTGTTCCATATTCCATATTATTGCCATTGAAGCTCAGGTAAGAAAGGTGATCATACATACGATAAAAATATTCCGAATTTAAAAATACCTATCTTCTGTATCTTGAAAGTATGAGGTAAAACTATAGGGGACATGTAATCTTGCTATTTTTCAGATTCGTAGTCGAGGCGATTGTTATGTGGCATTACTCATCCAGCCTTTTTCTGCCAAAACACTCTGGCAAAATGAGAACTGGTTGCATTTGTCTGCTGTATTGTACTTTATTTCTGTTCTCTCTTATAGATAAAGTATGGAACATACATTATCGTATACGAAATATTTTTTCTTACTCTTTGACTATTTTTCGAAGTATTCCATCTTCCATCTCATATACTTCATCACATAGAATCTCTATATCCTCCCGATTATGACTTGCCAGTATAATCAGCTTATTTTCATTCTTCATCTTCAGCAAAAGCTCCCGGATTTCTGCTACACCATTTTTATCAAGACCATTCATTGGCTCATCCAAGATCAGGATTGGTGGATCTTCCATAATAGCCTGGGCAAGTGCCAGCCTCTGCCGCATACCAAGCGAGAATTTTCCAACCGGGCGTTTCAATTTCGGATCAAGTCCAACTGTGTTTAACACTGAATGCAGATATGATTTATCTGGTCTATTTCGTATCGTGTACAGAAATTCAAGGTTATGGTAAGCACTCCAGTTTCGTAAGAACCCAGGATCTTCGATAATGATCCCTGCCTCTGTAAGCATGTCCTTATCTTTCCCCATTACTTTTCCATTTACAGAAACCGTTCCTTCATCACAGGCCAGAAAGCCACAAATTGTTTTAAACAAAACCGTTTCCCAGAGCCATTATGTCCGACCAGCCCATATATCCGGCCACTTTCACATCTGAGCGTGACATCCTTTAAGACTTTATTGTTCTTAAAACTCTTATTGACATGTGATACCTCTATGATATACTTTTTTTCATTCACAGCAGTTATTCCTCCTATATATCCTCGTTTTCCCAGTTGAACTCACACTTCTTTACTTTTATAAGAATCAAAATTATTAAAATAATGTTTCCTAATTAACAAAAAATGCAAACATATACTTTATAGATGGTACCCAATAGTATCCAAGCACAGGAGAGTTAACCTGCACTACCTTTGCCCATACAGTAGGGATAAATTTCGCAAGAATATATCGTATTTTAGGATGGATATTTACCACAAAAATAGCATTATCGTTAATGCTGCTGTAATTGAGACTGCCAAATGTGGTTGAAATATAAGCTTATCATAAACATTAAGGAACTTAAAAACATGGAAATAAATGTGCATATGACTATTGTAATGATCATTAATTGTAATGGTGAATATTTTCCTAAAATCTGATAATAAAACACATACTTCAGATTATACTGTATTGCTGCATTTGTCATAGCAATCGTATGGATAAGCTTCCCCCATTGAAGGCTCCATTCTATCTGTGGAAGTAATGAAACAATTGAGCAAAATGCTGTAAAAAACTACAAGAATAAAGGACCGAAAAAACGTTCCACCTAATTGTCCCAGAGCCCAACTTATACGTCCTGTTCTGATAATCTGGTACATATTACTGTGCTGCATATATGGAATATCTGAATTTATATAGATTATTCCGAACCAAAAAAAGTATCAAAAAAGACAAATTTGAAATCATAAAAGGAAATACGCACCATGTTACCGGATATTTGATCGAGTAAGTCAATTCTCGCAGAGGATGATTGTAACTCCATATCGTTACGGCGATAATAATTGCAAATGTGATAGTCTTTATATTTCTTATTTTCAGTAAAGTATTTTTCAAAATATATTTCATAATCTTAAACATATTTTATAACCTCTTTTGAATCTTCTTGTATATCAAACAGCCTAATAGAATTGTTGGGATAATACTTATTAAAAGAATCAAACTAAAGCTTTCCCAGTCTTTATTCATTGGTCTATTATAGGCTCTGAAAATAAATACAGTATAAATAGTATTTCCAGAGCATTCTATCAGAATTTGATATATTATAATCGGTAATGCTAATACAGTGACACGATTATGAATATAATAAAGAAAAAATAACCAGCTAATACAGATAGTAATCCGGATAACAATCCAAGCTGCAAAGAGTACATTACGCAATATAAAAAATAATGCTCTTTTTCAGTAATATGGAATAACTTCCATTCAGCAAAACATTCATACATCCCACAGACTCATTTACCCAATCTCCACCAGCTATACGTCCCGATAATAAAAAAAGTATCGTTCCTAAAACCATAACCAAATTGCAGTTAAATAGATGAAAGCAATTTTGGTAACTACATATCTTTTTAAATTACTCCTGATCAATTCATATCGTATATATTTATTATCAAGATCTTCACAAAATACAGTAGCAAATGGAAATGCACAAAACACATATGCAATCATGATTCCCGAAAGCTCTGATCCCTGAATATATGTATCCAAAATATTTCCATTGATCAATCCTATTCTGTTCTGTAGAAAATAATATTGCAATACTTACTTCCGATAATTGCCGCATATTATCTTATAGCATTTTAAAAGTTCTGCTTAAATCAGATTTTATGAGTAAACCTTTGCTTTTGTAGTTCAACTTTTTCTCCAGCCTTTCCTTATTCGAGATATATTTCTTCCCCCGAAACCAAGCATCTACTAAGGTAATGGATGTCGTATCATCATCCTGAAGAATCTCAAAATACCAAACAGGGCTAACTTCCATCTGCTGCGCTTCATTCAGAAAAACTCTCTCATACAATTTTGCTCTGGTTATTTTGTAGGTTGATTCATTTAACAGGTTATTAAACTTATCAAAAACGACTGAAGCAATATCGTCAAATGCGAGAAAATTTATTTTTTGGTCTGATACATCAAATTTATACATATATCCTGAGTAAGAAAGAATTTCTACGCCTCTCTTTGAATAAATCGCTTGAATAACAGAACTGTCTGGTGTATCATAAGCCAACTGTCTGCTAGTGTTCATCAATTCATGAAATACTGGCAATTTTTGGCTCATTTGTACGCCATAGACAAAATATGCATCATCTTCTTCTGTCCATGACTCCTTTCGGTGTTCTTCCATATCCAGCCCATCAGAAATCTGTTCATTTTCCAATTGACTCATAGCTTCATGATTTAAAGGATAAGCATCCCAGGATATATCAGTCGTATCAATGCCAATGTTTTCCAAATCTGAAGATACTTTTTCAATTACTGTATTCTTATCCATAAAAGAAACTGTCTGTTGTTCAAACCGTTCTTTATATTGAGGATCACGTACTCCAATATATCCATAATACTTTGCGGTATCTGAACCATATGTAAAAGAGCTGTCAACGGATAATGTAGAGCCATCTGTAAAGACATAATAAACTCCTTCAGGATCTTCTGAAGACGCTGCCGGTATTGTCCCATTTTCTTTTACTTCTTTTCCCTGCGTGTAGATTGAAATCGTTTTGTCCATATCCGGATAAATTCGGCCTTTTGTTTTTTCTGAGTACATCTCAGTTTCTGAAAAATCCTTTGGAATTTCTAACTCACAATCAAACTTCACTTTTTTCACTGCTTTTTTCATAGGTAGAAGGAAAATCCGCTGCAAAGCAAGTGTTAATACTATTGAAAAATATCAAACAACTAATTGTGATTTTTATAACTGCCATCGCTTTAATCTTCATTGTTTTTCTCTCCCTTAGCGAAAAAGGCAAGATTTCCATCCTGCCTTTTTCTTTTTAATATGAATATTACGGTGTGTATCTTCCTTCAACATTCATGCCATTCAAACTCGAATGTGATGACATGAAATAATATACATGAGGTTTTGCCCAGCTTTTATATTTTCCCTTATTGCTTGGTGCAGTACGGCTAATATCCTTCGTCTCGGAAAAGACATGCTGATTCTCCAACTGATATGATCGACACGACAATGTTCCATAACTGCTGAAATATGTACCAGTCACATAAAATTTTTGTTCATCATCTGACTTTGGTATTCTCTTTGATTTAGGATCTCCCGGAACTGTCACATTAAACCGGACAGTATCAGCCATTACGGGCATTGCAGACCCAGTCAGGCATAATGCAGTTACAAATCCCAAAATAACCTTTTTTTAATTTCTTGCTTAGCATACATTTGACCTCCTGTTTATTTTTGTCATTTTAACCACGCGCGTAATTTGCAGTAAACCAACGACAAGTGTTATTATAGCTATAAATGAGCAAATTTGAAAAATTGCACAAAATTATCCTGCTAATTTCATAAACGCTTCAAAATCAACACTGGATTTAAGGTGTCTTTTTTTTTATGCAAAATCACGAACTTGCTCATTTATAGTTTGTATTTAAATAATAGCATATTTATTGCAAATTTTCTGAAACGGCGAAATTCATATATAAATTGGCGAAATTCGTTTTTCGAAAACATATTGTGGTTTTTTATAAGGTTTTCTGTCACAATATTTTCCCTCTTGACTAATTTTCTGCAAAATAAAAGACAGCGCAGGCCTACCACTACACTATCTTTCATAGATTCTACATAATTTATAAGTACAGCATTACCTTTACAGTAAAAATCTGATTTGTATTCGAAATATCCATAAATCCCTGATATTTTTCTACCATCTTCCTGACATTTGCAAGACCAATGCCATGTCCTTTTTCTTTCCTTTCGTTGACAATAATTTATTTTTCTCTACATCCAATTCATGTTGAAAACTGTTTTTAATTTCCATGGAAAGCATACCTTTTTCATAGTATATATCCACTGACATCCATTTATCTTTCGTCTGTTCTGCTGCTTCTATTGCGTTCTCTATTAAGTTTCCCAAAATCATATTCAGATCAAATGCTGATATGCACAAATCAGATGGTACCTGCACCTCATACTCTACATGATTCAGTTTCTTTTTTGCCTGTCCCAGAAGATAATTTAGCAGACTGTCAAGATTCTTGTTCCCACAACTGACCAGTTCAGACTGGTTCTGCATATACTCCCCCATGTCCTGTATATATTTCTGAATTTCTTCATTATTCTGATTTCCAACCATAAATGCAAGTTCTCCCAGATGATTTTTCAGGTCATGGCGTAGAGCTTTTACTTTCTCTTCCGATTGCATCAACACATCCAACTGGTGAGAATAAATGAGCATTTGTTTTTCCATAAGAGATTGTTCTTCCAGTTTCTTATACGCACTTATCAGAACATCATATAAATAGAAAATCTAGTTATCAACGCAAACATTTACTCTCTGTCCCTCCACACACGTTCCGCCAGTTGCTTTCTCACTGATTTCCGATATGGCTGGCTGATCGGAATTGTATCTCCGTTTTTCATTTTCACAGATTCATAAGAACATTCTTCGATATAATCAAAATTGATCAGATACGACTGATGAATCTGAATGAAATTTCCCGGAATTTTCTTTGCTATTTCTTTCAGTTTGCCATTAAATTCTTTCTGTCCGTCTTTTAAAACCAGATGCACTTTTTTATTCTGACTGCTGAAATACAGAATATCTTTATACAGCACCTTGAAATAATATCCACTGACAAAGTACTCGAAAATACCTTTTCTGACTTCTGAAATTTTCTGAATCCTGTCCATGACATTCCCAACTTTTATTTTGTCTAAAGGTTTGATCAGAAAATCTGTCGGCTGTACACGAAATAAATCCATCGCATAACTGCTGTTCGCTGAAATGTAAACAATTGCAGTTTCCATGTTTTCCTGCTCTTCTCTTATAAACCGTCCCACTTCAATTCCATTTGTTGTCAGTAATTCTATATCCAGAAATAACACATCAAGAATCTTCTTGTTTTCTCTCAGGAACCGGCACAGGCTTTCTCCCTGATACCAGATATCAATATTCATCTGAATTTTATGCTCTTTTCCATAATCATAAAGCATTTTTTCCAGTTCCCCGCAGAGACCCTCATCATCATCGCAAATGCCAATGCAAAACATTCCTTTTCTCCCTTCATACTACATGCAGTATACAGCTCTTACAACTCTATTTCAAGACAAAGTACCTTTGATTTCGCGTGGAGTACTCTCAGGGAACCAAAGGGTTCACATATGAAAGTTATTATTTTTCTTTATTTGCCAAAACAATATAACTGTAAATTTCTGTAAACGGGATCTCTTTTTCTCTGCTCAGCTGTGCAACGCTCTCATATTCCGGATAAAGCTGCTCTTTTCCATTCAAAGTGCATACCTTTGCCAGAACTTCTCCCCATGGAGTCGGAAGAGTTCTCGTTTCTCTGGGAAGAATCGTACGTTCCATTCTGCTATAACGAATTCCAATCGTAGTAGTTTCTTCAAAAATAATATTCTGAAGCATTTCCATATCTTCTTCCTTACAGATCACATTCAGAACCCATGCAGGTCTGTTCTTTTTCATAAAAACAGGCACATAATGTACATCTCTGGCACCGGCTTCATCAGACGTTCCATGACAAATCCCAGAACTTCTCCACTGCAGTCATCAATGTTTGTCTCCATCTTGATAATCGTATCTTTGATTTCCTGATTTTCAGCTTTCGGATTTCTTCCTTTAGCCTGCTCTGTGCTTTCTGATATGAACATTGCCCTTAAGATCCCCGGGCATTCATACTGGCGTTTACCTGCACCGATTCCAATCTTCTGGATTTCAAATGTTTCCGGAAGTTTATCCTTTGTTTTCACTGCTGCCACTATCGCCGCACCTGTAGGCGTTACAAGTTCACCTTCTACCTCTGTCATTTTCAGATATAAATGATTGGCACTTACTATATTTGCAACTGCCGGAACCGGGATTGGCAGGATGCCATGCTGACAACGGACAGTTCCCCGTCCCTCACAGAGAACAGGAACGATTACCTCTGTAACATCCAGATTATCCAAGCAGACTGCCACAGACACAATATCCACAATAGAGTCCACTGCTCCCACCTCATGAAAATGCACCTGATCCACAGGCACATTGTGTGCTTTACTCTCTGCCTCTGCAAGAATTTCAAATATACGCAATGCAATCTTCTTTGCATTCTCAGTCATTGCACTATGCTCTATAATATAGGTAATTTCTTTTATTCCACGGTGTTCGTGATGGTGATGGTCTTGCGCTGTTCCTGTGCCATGGGCGTGATTGCGCTCATGACCTTCATGATGGTGTCCATGCAGATATTCCATATCATGGTCATAATTTTCATGATCTTTATCCAGCACAACATCAAAATCACATGCATCTATTCCGGACTTCACAACTCTACTGATCTTTGTCTCAAATCCTGATACCTTAAGACTCTTCAGCACCCTGTCCAGCACTGAGCGGTCAGCTCCCAGATCAAGAAGAGCCGCAACCGTCATATCACCACTTATCCCTGAATAACATTCCAGATATAATGTTTTTCCCATAATCAATTTCCTTTCTCATCTGTACCTGCTGCCAGACGGTTGATCTGCGTTGCCAGATAGCCGGCACCGTAGCCGTTATCAATATTCACCACAGCAATCCCATTCGCACAGGAATTGATCATGGTAAGAAGTGCCGAAAGACCATGCATACTTGCACCATAACCCACAGAAGTCGGTACTGCGATCACCGGTCTGCTCACCAGACCGCCCATCACACTGGCAAGAGCTCCCTCCATTCCCGCAACTGCAATTACACAGTTCGCACTCTGGATTGTCTCCAGTCTGGAGAATAAACGATGCATTCCGCTGACTCCCACATCATAAATACGTTCAACATTTGTACCAAAATATTCCGCTGTCTGTGCAGCTTCCTCAGCAACCGGAATATCTGCAGTTCCTGCTGAACACACGGCGATCTTACCAATACGCTTCTTATCTTTCTTTTCAACCTTTAAGATGCGTGAGATCGGATCATATTCCACTTCCGGAAACTTCTCCTTCACCAGTTCATACTGATGTTGGGAAGCTCTGGTTCCGAATACCTCACCGTCTTCTCTGTATAATCTTTCAAAAATATTCAGAAGATGTTCATCTGCCTTATTACTGCAGTAGATTACTTCTGCGAAACCGGTTCTTGCCTTGCGGCTTGTATCCAGCTTCGCATATCCCATTTCTTCATAACTTTCTTTCTTAAGGATTCTCTCTGCCTCTTCTACAGATACAGAACCACTTTTTACACTTTCAAGAATCTCCTGTAAGGTCATGAATTCCTCCTTTTAGAACACCACCTGCACCAGAAACATATAGACAGCCGTTCCCGCTATAATACTGAGCAGTGTATTTCTCTTCCACAAATGAAGATTTTGCTGTTATCATTCTTTTTCCTTATCAGCGCCCTTATTTCCACGCTGATCATAGTCATCCAGGAAATTATAATATTCTCCATCTTTATGATATCCCATAACAGTACGAAGATTAATATCCCGCACACTGTTAAAGATATTCGTCTCGATCACACTGCTTGTATTTCTAAACTGTGCAACCAGCTCTTTCATCTCATCACGCTTGGAACCACGTCCGCCCCCACAGCTTACACAGTTCTCGGTGAAACGGCATGCACACTGAATGAAGTGCAGCCCATTGGTATCTCTCCATGCCTTGATTGCAGATTCCTTGATCAGATACATAGGGCGGATCAATTCCATCCCCTCAAAGTTCTGACTGTGCAGCTTCGGCATCATAGTCTCCACCTTACCACTGTACAGCATACCCATGAGGATCGTCTCGATCACATCATCAAAATGATGTCCCAGCGCAATCTTATTACATCCCAGCTCCTTGGCATGAGAATACAGATAACCACGTCTCATTCTCGCACACAGGTAACAGGGATTATTCTCAATTTCTGCCACTGTATCAAAAATATCACTTTCAAAAACCGTAAGAGGAATTCCCAGAAGCTCTGCATTATCCTGAATAATCTTCCAGTTATCCGCATTATAGCCCGGATTCATTACCAGAAACACCAGTTCAAAATGAATCTTCCCATGACGCTTCAGCTCCTGAAGCAGCTTCGCCATCAGCATAGAGTCCTTACCACCTGAAATACAGACAGCAATCTTATCTCCCTCCTGGATCAGCTGATACTCATTCAAAGCCTTGGTAAACGGTCTCCAGACTGTCTTTCTGAACGTCTTGATAATACTGTGCTCAATCTCCTTCGTCTTCAGTTCCTTCTGATCCTTAGCATCATTCTCCATAAAACGGCTCAGAGAAAGTCTCAGATACGCACGATATCCACCTTCAATATTCACAGCCTCATACCCTGCATCACTCAGCTTCTCCACACAGTCCCGGCTTCTGTCCCCCGTATGGCAGAGAACATACACCATCTTCTCCCTGTCCACAGACTCCATTCTTTCCTCAAACTCATCCAGCGGAATATTCACTGCCCCCGGAAAAGATCCCCTGCTGTACTGATCCGCCGGCCGCACATCCACGATCGTAATCTTAGAAGAATCAATCTTCTCCAGCTCTTCCACACTAATTGTATTCATATATAACCTGCCTTTATCTATTAAAATTAATCACTTACCTCTGATGAATCACCCTGTATTTCCGCCCAATTCACCAGCCATCATTATACTTTGAAACCCCATGATAGTCAACATATTCCCTCGCCGTTGACTCCTTTCTCACAGCCAAACGTTACTGTTCACTCCGTCCACAGTAACGAATGATTTTCCAAACACCTTTTAACCTCATATATTACGATCATTTTTTTCAGTACAACCTTCTCAGATATATAAAATTAAAACCTCCCGGTTAAAATTTTTTCTTAATTACTTCGCAGACACAAAAGGAACAGAGCCAATGCCCTGTTCCCCTTTTATTATTTATAAACTTTTACACCAAAGGACTCATGTATAATAGTACGAGCCTCTTCAATGGTTTTAAACTCTTCTGCTTTCAGCATCTGTGCTGTGATATTTCCGATTGCAGTTGCCTCTCCTGGACCTGCATGGATTTCTTTCTTTGTTGCCTTTGCAGTCAGCTCATTGAGATATCCTGCGTTGGAACCGCCGCCCACGATATGAATACGGCTGTAAGTCCTGCCTGTCATCTCTTCCAGTTCTTTTGCTGTCTTTGCATAGCATTCCGCAAGACTTGTGTAGATAACTGTTGCAATCTCTCCCAGAGTTTCCGGAACCTTCTGTCCTGTTCTGCGGCAGTAATCCTTAACTTCCTCTGTCATATTGTCAGGAGAAAGGAAACACTCATCATTTGCGTCTACTCTTGACGGGAAATCCTTTGCTTCCTCTGCCATTGCGCAGATTTCTGCAAAGCTGTATGCATCATTTACTTCATGACGCACAGACTGGATCATCCAGAGTCCCATGATATTCTTCAGGTAACGGAAACGGCCTGCATAACCGCCTTCATTTGTGAAGTTCATCTCACAGCTCTTCTCAGAGCAGTCAGCTTCTTTTCTCTCAATTCCCATCAGTGACCATGTTCCGGAGCTGATGTAGATAAAATCATCGTCATTTGCAGGAACTGCCAGTACAGCGGATCCTGTATCATGTGTTGCAGGTGCAACTACTTCCAAATCAAAGCCCACTTCTTCCCTGATCTTATCTGACAGATGTCCGATGCCTGTTCCGGGCATGATCAGCTTCTGGAACATTTTTCTCGGATAACCGAGCATATCGATCAGTTCATAATCCCAGTCCTTAGTGATCGGGCTTACAAGCTGTCCTGTCGTAGCTTCTGTGTACTCACAGGTTTTCTGTCCTGTAAGAAGGAAATGGAAGTAATCCGGCACATGAAGAAGTGTCTCTGCCTGTTCCAGATATTCCGGATGTTTCTTTTTCACTGCCATCAGCTGATAGATCGTATTATAATCAGCTTTCTGGATACCTGTTCTTGCATAAAGATCTTTCAGAGAAATTGCCTTATAAACTTCTTTATCCATTCCCTCTGTACGGTGGTCACGATATCCTACCGTATTTCCAAGAACTTTATCATCCTTGTCCAAAAGTACAAAGTCAACACCCCATGTGTCCACACCCATACTTACCGGAATCTTGCCGATTTCTTTACATTTCTTCAGACCATTTACTACCTCTTTGAAAAGACGGTCAAATTCCCAGCAGAGTTCTCCGTCTTTCTTTACCATTCCATTCTCAAAACGATAAATTTCTTCCAGAACCATTTTTCCGTTTTCCATATGTCCAATGATGTGACGTCCGCTGGATGCTCCGATATCTACTGCTAAATAATATGCTGCCATTGCAAAACCTCCTCAATATATGAATTTATACGCTTTTCATATCTGATGATTTCATTTTATCTCAACTTACTCCCCAAAATAAGAACCTTGTTTGTCTGAAAAAGTGTCCTTATTTGCTATTTTGAAATCTATCGTCGAAATAAGTATCTTTACAACTTAATAAAATCATCATTTCCAATCATTGTTTTATTGTTTGAACAACAACGCCGCACTTGCCATACGGCAGTGCGGCGTCTGTATTTGTATTAATAATTAATACTTAATTCTAAGGATTCATTTCCTCTCGATATTTACTTATCGATTAGTCATAAAGGTTAGGAGCGATTTCTTCGCTGTCCATGTTTGTGGAATCATACCAGTATCCATCTGTAGGAACATCTTCAAGTTCCTGTCCGTTAGCTGCTGCTGTCAGAGCGTAGATTGCATAGTAACCCATCATCAGAGGAGACTGTGTAACAGCACCGATGAATGTTCCATCCTGTACAGCGGCTTTAATGATAGAACCAGCATCGAAACCAACACCGATAACATCGCCTGCTCCTGCGTCAGAACCAAGAACGTTCAGGTTAGCATTAGCTGCAAGAACACCTTCTGCTGCTGTCTGGTTGGAACCGAAGATAGCGATGCAGTTTTCCTGAGAAAGGATTGCCTGAGCCTCTGTGGAGCAAAGCTCTACAGTTGTCTGTGCAGGAACAGCGACCTGGATAACAACGTCTGCGTCTGCTTCTTTTGCATCTGCACCTTTAGCTGCGTTTACATAGAACTCGTTACCTTTAACTGCAACTGTTTTTCCGTCAGCCTGAATAAGTTCGATCATTTTGTCAATGAATCCGCCACCACGCTGCTGGATGTTCTGAGCTGTAGCATCCTGGTTAACTTCACCGATGATAACCTGTCCATCTGCATTAGCTATAACATCTTTGATGGAATTATACATGTTTTCAGCTGCAACAGAACCAGCCTGTGTGTTATCTGTACAAACTTCACATACTACAGATCCTTCCGGAGCATCAGCGATACCTGTATCAAATGTTACTACCGGGATTCCTTTGTCAGCACATTCCTGAAGTGCATCAAGAACAGAAGATGTATCACATGCAGCAAGACCTAATCCGGCCGGCTTTGCAGCGATTGCTGTGTTGATCATGTTAACCTGGTCAGCGATATCAGATTCACTGTTTGGTCCCTGTGCTTTGTATGTAACACCAAGTTCATCAGCAGCTTTCTTCATACCTTCCTGAGCTGCATCCCAGTATGTAGACTGGAAAGATTTAACCATCATCGGGAAATCATAAGCTTCATTAGCTTTCAGATCTTTGAACTGTTCCGGCATATCGGCTGCCATAACGCTTGATGCGGACATTCCTGCTACCATTGCTGCACACATAACTAATGCGATCACTTTTTTTGCTTTCATTTAAAATTTCCTCCTTTTAAATATACAATTTAATATAGTTTTTTATAAATGATACCCCGGAGACTTCCTCTCTCGTTCCGCCTTCCCCAAAATACACATATGACAATACTGTCGCCGAACATCCCCTGGAAGCCCTCCGTTGTTTCATATCCTGCTGTTTTGCATCTGTCGTAAGATGCATTTTTCTTTATTCAGTTTTGAAAATTATTTTGCTGCTGCTTTCTTTTCTTTCATGATATCGATCAGTACTGCGATGATAAGAACCGCACCGGTAATGATCTGCTGCCAGTTTGCCTGCAGTCCGATATATGGAAGACCGGTCTTCAGAAGCATGATAACGAAGATACCGGCTAAAGTACCGATTACTGATCCATAACCACCTGTTGCTGCAACACCACCTACGAATACTCCACCGATGGCATCCATTTCAAGTCCTGCACCGGTACCAGGCTGTACAGTTGGTGTAACTGCCGCATATGCGATAGCTGCAAGACCTGTGAAGAGTCCGCATACTACATATACCATAACATGATAGAATTTAACGTTGATTCCCGAAAGAGCTGCTGCTTCTTTATTGGAACCGATCGCGATCGTATAACGACCGAATTTTGTATGATTCAGAACATATTCCATTACAAGGACCAGAATAATCATCCATAAGAAACCGATAGGATAACGGGAAGCACTTCTTCCTGTTCCAACTGTAATCTTAAAGATTGAATGGAACCATCCGCCCTCCTGTGTAAGTCCCGGCCAGGGAGTGGCACTGCACAGGGATCCTGCACCTCGGGTAATCATACAGGTACAAAGTGTTGCAAGGAATGGCGGCAGATTCATAACACCGATCAGCACACCATTTGCTGCTCCTACAATAATTCCAAGTACAATGCAAAGTAACATTGCAAGTACAACCGGAAGATTATTATTTCTTACCAGAGATCCTGCGATCAATGCGTAACATACCATACCTGTTCCGATTGACAGGTCTACACCTCCTGTAATAAGAGGGAATGTAACACCGATTGCCATCAGAAGATCATAATATGAGAAATCCAGCATACTCAGGATTGTGGTATACTGTCTGAACTCCCTGCTCTTAAAGGAGAAAATTGCAAACAGTACAATAATAACCAGTAATACAATAAATCTCTGATCACTTAAAATACTTTTTTTCTTCTTAGTCATGACTTTCCTCCTTAATTGATGTTCCGTGTTGCATGATTCATAATGTGTTCCTGTGTAGCTTCGGAAATATCAATATTTCCTGTAATCTTGCCTTCACACATAACGATAATGCGGTCACTCATACGGAGAACTTCTGTCATTTCAGAAGAAATCATGATAATAGATTTACCTTCTGCTGCCAGTCTGTTCATTAACTTGTAAATTTCATTCTTGGCACCAACATCAATACCTCTGGTCGGCTCATCGAAAATAAGGATCTCACTGTCTCGTGTCAGCCATTTTGCGATAACGACCTTCTGCTGGTTACCACCGGAAAGATTGACTACCAGCTGCTCGCAGTTTGGAGTTTTGGTTGCCAGCTCTTTAACGTATTTCTCTGAAACTTCTTTTTCTTTTGATTTATTAATGAAGATACCACTGGTAAATTCTTCCATGGTTGCCAGCGTAGTATTCTCTGTTACAGATTTCTGTACGACACAACCATATCTTCTTCTGTCCTCTGACAGATAACCAATACCATATTTAACTGCATCCTGAGGACTGTTGATAGTTACCTCGCGAAGCTGTCCGTCTTTTCCCCTTATAGAGATCTTTCCACTCTGTTTCGGGTCAGCACCAAACAGTGCTCTTGCTGTCTCAGTACGTCCGGCTCCCATCAGTCCTGAGAAACCAAGGATCTCACCTTTGCGAAGTTCAAAGCTTACATTCTGAACCATCTTACCTGCATTCAGGTTCTCTACCTTAAGAACAACCGGCGCATCTGGTGCAACCATGCTGTGTTCTTTTGGATCCTCGTAAATAACACGTCCAACCATCATATTGATGATGTCTTCTTTTGTACTGTCTGCTGTGATCAGAGTTCCTACATAACCACCATCTCGCATGACTGTTACTCTGTCAGTGATCGTTTTGATCTCATCCATACGGTGGGAAATATAAACGATTCCAAGACCTTTCTTACGAAGATCACGGATAATCTCGAATAAGTCTGCAATCTCTTTCTCTGTCAGTGCTGCTGACGGCTCATCAAAGATAATAACCTCTGCTTTGTGGGAAATAGCCTTTGCGATCTCACACATCTGCTGTTTTCCGACGGTAAGATTGTTCATCTTTTCTTTTGGATTGATTTCAATGTTCAGTTCCTGAAAGAGTTTTTTGGAATCTTCGATCATTTTCTTTTCATCAATGCTGAACCCTTTCTTTGGTTCACGTCCGATAAAATATTCTGAGCTACGGTAAGATCACCTACCATGTTCAGCTCCTGATGCACGATTACAACACCTGCATCCTGCGCTTCTCTTGTGTTATGGAATTCAGTTTCCTTTCCTTTATAGGTAATGGATCCTGAATCTTTCTGATAAATACCGGTAAGAACTTTCATCAATGTAGACTTTCCGGCACCGTTTTCTCCCATAAGAGCATGTACTTCGCCGCGTTTCACTTCAAAATTAACGTGATCCAGAGCATGAACTCCAGGAAAGGACTTATCAATGTCCTTCATAGTCAAAATAACTTCACCCATTGTTACATCCTCCCTTCCGATCAGTTCTTTCTGCGTCTTGCAGAAACGTCGACATAAACTGCTACAATTACGATAAGTCCTGTGATGATCATCTGCTGACCTTTACCAAGACCAAATGCCATGATACCCTGCTGAAGAAGAGAAATGATAAATACACCGATGACTGTACCGCCGATAGAAGCAAGTCCGCCAACCATGGATGTACCACCCATTACACAGCCTGCAATCGCTTCATTGTTGTACTGATCGCCGTATCCAGGCTGAACAGTTGTATAAGCACCAACAAAGAAAATTGCTCCGATTCCTACAAGAACACCGCAGATCACATAAGCAAGCATTCTCCATTTTTTTGTATTAACACCGCTGAGTCTTACTGCTTCGCTGTTAGAACCAAGACAAAGGATATAACGTCCCGGTTTTGTGTTATAAAGAATAATCCCACAGATCACTGCTGCTGCCAGGAAAATCACAAGTCCTACAGGGAATCCCTTATAGGAGATAAGATTTCTGAACCATCCGTTTACAGGATCACTTCCCAGTGGCCAGCTGACGGACTGTGTCTTTGTAAATACAGATGCAATACCTTTTGCAATGTTCATAGATGCCATGGAAATGATAAATGGCGGAACTGACATATAAGATACCATCCAGCCATTAAACACGCCAAATGCAAATCCGATCAGGATACAGATCACCATGCTGCTGCACAAGGTACATGATAAGATGTCATGCAGTAACCTGAGATCAGGGCACAGCAGAACATTACCGGTCCAATGGAGAAATCGATTCCTCCAGTGGCAATTACAAATGTTACTCCAAGTGACAGAAAGCCCAGGAAGTATACATAGTTCAAAGTAGATTTGATACTGTCACCTACAGGGAACTTACTTCCCAGAACTACTTTGAAGACTACGAACATAAGAACCAGAATACATACTAACAGGATTCTGTTCAGACCGAGTTTCTTCACAATTGGATTTTGTTTCAACTTTTCCAAGTTTTTCACCCTCCTTACGTTATTTCGTATCTCTTTGTTGTCTATATCTTACCTTACCTGTCGGATAATTGTAATGAAATATCTTCCAAAAAAGGTTAAATTATTCCTTTTTTTCATCCGGAAATATTTAACCTTTTTGCTTCTTTTATCCTTATATTACGCAGTCGTTTCAACGCGTCAGTCAGCTAAACGGGAAGATCAGCCGTTCAATATCACTGTTATACATATTCTCCGGCGTAACCAGCTCGCATCCTGAATCAATATTCTTCTCTACTGCATCCCCGTTAAGCATATGAATGGTTTCTTCCACTCCGATATACCCCATCCGGAATGCTTTCTGCACAATAATTCCCTTATAAACGCCCATTTCCATAAGATTGATGGCCTCCTGAGAACAGTCCACACCAACTACTGCGATCTTATCTTTCGCTCCTGCATCACTGACTGCTCTTCCCACACCAACTGCAGAATATTCGTTCATTCCTGCAATCAGTTCCAGATCCGGATATTTTCTCATCAGTTCCTGCGCCAGTTCATAGGATTTCTCATAGAGTGAGTTACAGTAGACAATATCTACTATGTTATCAGCATAGTCACCAAGACCTTCCCTGAATCCCTGTTCTCTCTCCACAGCTGTAGAAACACCTTTTACATGGCTGACAATGGCTATCTTTGAATCTTTATCGATTAATTTTCTGGCATACTCTCCTAACATCCTGCCTGCATTCACATTATCTGTGGCAACTGTAAGATCCTGCAATTCTTCTTTTGTATAGGAATCAATATAGGTAATACGGATTCCTTTTTCTTTTGCTTCCTTCAGAAGTTCGTCTGATGAATCCATGCTGGAAGGAGAAAACAGAATCGCATCCGGTTTCTGCTCAATGGCTTTTTTCAGAAGTTTATTCTGTTTCTTCTATATTCTCTTCTTTATCCGGAGCCAGGATTTCAAGGTCAGATTCATATTCCTCTGCCGCCATCTTACAGCCGGATATTACCGAAGTCCAGAAATCATTGGTATTATCCTGATCTTTGGAATATAAATGAGGGAGCATTTTTTCGTCTGTGTTGCCTCCGGTTTCAGGATTCCGGCAAAAATCACCACTGCTGCCGCCATAAGGATTGCAACTGTTATAATCTCTTTTTTATGACTTTTCATGGGATTCCTCCTGTATTCCGGGAATTACAACAGATGCTGTGGTTCCCTTTCCTTTTTCACTGTGATAGATAATGCCATAATCTTTTCCGTAATATAAAACCAGACGCTGCTGCACATTGTACACCCCAACTCCATTGGAACGGTAATTCACCTTATGCTTATCATAAATATGTTTCAGGGTTTCCTCATCCATTCCCACACCATCGTCCGTAATATCGATTACTGCATTCTCACCTTTCATATATCCATGTACTGTCAACAGTCCTTTACTGTCTTTATATTTTAAGCCATGATAAATTGCATTCTCCACGAGCGGCTGCAATACCAGACGAATGATAGGTACCTGTGTAATGGATGGATCTGCCTTTATCTCAAATTCCAGCTTATCCTTGTAGCGCATCTTCTGGATTGTGAGGTAACTTCTGACATATTCAATCTCCTGTCCGACTGTTACAAGCTCATCCTCATTGCTGATACTCTGTCTGAGCAGTCGCGCCAGAGAAGCCGTCATTATCACCACTTCCTCATTCTTCTTTCCTTCAGCCATCCAGATAATAGAATCCAGCGTATTATACAGAAAATGTGGATTGATCTGCGACTGCAGGGCTTTCAGTTCTATTTTTCTCTTCTGCTCCTGCTCCTTTACATTCTGCTCCATTAATTCCCGTATCCTGTGCGTCATCACATTAAAAGATCTGGTAAGACTTCCTATTTCATTGTCGGAAATCACCTCTATATCTTCAATATCAAAATTTCCTTTCTGCACACTTTTCATGGAATCACGAAGCTTCTGGATCGGCAGCGTAATATTTCTGGCAATCAGGCTGGAAATCAGAAGAGCAACTATGATCAGCCCCACTGCTACCAGCACATAAATACTTCTTGTCTGTCTGCTGTTTCGTAAAAGTTCAGACATATTCATGCATCCCACAATAGTCCATCCTGTGATATCAGAATGGGACAGTGCATAAATTTTCTCGTCATCTCCCTTTCCGACAGTAACAATATCTGATTTTGCATTCATAACAAGTGAAATGTTCTCTGTCTGCAGTTCATTATATAACTGCTGCTGTTGTGGATGATAAACGATATTTCCATTCTGATCAAGAATAAAAACATATCCTTTATCTCCCATGCTGCTCTGTGCACAGAGTTCACTGATCGCACTGTAATTCAGATCCAGAAAAACTACTCCATCCTCTGCTTCTGTTCCTATATAATTGCGGATTCCTCTGCTGAGTGTGATGACCCATGGTCTTTCTCCCTTTATCACATTCTGCACATGAGAAGATGTCAGATTATACCGGTCATATTTTCCGACTGCATCTGCATACCATGGCTGTGTATTAAGATCTACATATGTATTTCTCACAGATAATCCATTGTCAAACAGAGATGGAGAGTTCTTATCCTCTCTGACAATCCCGATATTTCTGATATCCGCCCTGCCCTTCAGGATCGTTTTAAACTGTTCCACAAGGCGCTGTCTGTATTCACTGTAATTTTCATCCTTTGTGGCTCCATATCCTTTTTCACTGTACAGATATTATAAGCATCACCACTTTGCGCGATCACTGACGCAATATTATCCATATAACTGGATATACGAATCTATATTCTGATTCAGCTGTTGATGATCGTCTGTGTATACATGACAGAATTTCATAAATAGATGAATTCGTATATCTCAGAGATACCACTGTCACAACCAGCACAGCACTTAATACCAGGATCGACACCGCACAGAAAATAGAACTCTGAATACTCTTAAATTTTGAAGAAATCTTCATCGGCGTTTCTCCCTTGCATATTCGGTAGGTGTTTTTCCTGTCATCTTCTTAAATGAAATTCCGAAATAGTGTGGATCTGAAAATCCTACTTTTTCCGCAATCTCATAATTCTTCAGAGTTGTATTCTCCAGAAGTTCCCTGGCCTTCTCCATTCTTATCCTGGTAAGTGATTCGATAAACGTTTCCCCTGTCATCTCCTTAAAAATAGTGCTGAAATAGCTGGTACTGATATTCAGATAAGAACAGATACTGTTCAGACTCAGATCCGGATCCATATAATTTTTCCGGATATAATCCATAGCCATCATTCCCTGCCTCTGGCCGCTGGAACTATTCAGATCCTGAAGTGATTCAAATACTCCTTCAGCATACTCCTTCACCAATGTCACTGCTTTATCAAAGGTTTTTGCCTGAGAAACTTCTTTCAGAAGCTTCTCTCTCTGAGCAATGATCTTTTCCGGATCATCACTCAGGGACTGGCAGGTATTTCCGATGGCACGTATCACCTGCTGAAGATAAATGCAGGCATAGCTTTTCTCCACCAGTGCCCCTTTGATCTCATGCTCGATCTGCTCCAGGATTTCTGTCACTTTCTGCCTGTTTCCGACCTTTATCTCTTCTGTCAATGTTCCAGAGATTTTATAGATTAATACTGTTG
>ENA-OQMZ01000270-OQMZ01000270.1-human-gut-metagenome-genome-assembly--contig:-NODE-270-length-22991-cov-1.904304_pt1 | contig 22991 bp, 33 predicted proteins | sample MGYA00242621_ERZ504862 | MGnify/ENA primary metagenome ERZ504862 (study PRJEB26092, sample SAMD00036393) | human gut metagenome | host: Homo sapiens | study: EMG produced TPA metagenomics assembly of...
AAGAGCCTTGATTGAAACGGTCAATGACGAACTGAAGAACATCGCACAGATTGAACACTCAAGACATCGTTCATTCAGTAACTTTATAGCCAACTCCTTGTCGGCTATCGCGGCATACTGCTTTTTTGAAAAGAAGCCCGCCATTGACGTAAAGTTTGTCAATGACGGACAACTTGCTATTTTTTGATTTTATTTCGAACTCACGTTATTGTAAGTTCTTTTGGCATTTTCCAGATACTAAACGTTTTTAAGCAACTCGAAAAGATGTGCATTGGTGAAATGACCGTTCTTGAAAATGGATTTTGTCATTATTCCGACTTTGTTGAAGCCGGCCTTTTCTAATACTCGCATGGAAGGAAGGTTGTGTTCAAAGACAAGTGCGAATATACGTATTGTATTCGTATAAGTGAAGTAATGGTAGATGGCTTCTTGTAATGCGTCGGTTACAATACCTTGGTTCCAATATTTTTCTCCGATAACATACCCTACTTCAGCATTGAAGCATTCCACATCTGTGCCTGGTGTAAATCCGATATTGCCTACGGCTTTTCCATTAACTTCAATACAAAATCATGAATGCCTTCTTTTTTCTGGATGAGGTCAATAAAGGTTTCCGCATGCTCTAGCCTGTAAGGGTGGGGGAATACGTTGCGGCAATTGTCCCAAATCTTTTTGTTATTCAGTTCTTGAACTAATGAATGAGCGTCTTCTGTTTGCCAAGTACGTAGTGTGTACTTGTTCTTTTGTACAAATACAGCATGATAGCGTCTCATGGGGGTACTGCAGAGCCCATGGTAATTTTGTTTTTCTCCTACGACAGCAAATCCCAAACTCTGGTAGAAAGGAATAGCATAAGTAGAAGAATTAACCGTTGTTTCAATGGAAGGATGGAGGGTGGAGGCGTAGTGGAAAAGTTTTTTTTCCTAATCCGTGCCTGTGATATTCTGGCTTGATAAAAATAGGGAGATATGTTTACCATTACTTTTTATACCTAAAATGCCTGTTAGAGCTTCATTGTCAAAACTACCATAAAATATGATTTCGTTTATACATTTTTTGTTATAAATAAAGCTTTTGAAAAATTCCAATCCCTCATTGTTGAAATCTTCTTTGCCGGTGATGGTGAAAACTTGCCAAGATAGTTCGATGGCTTTTGGGTATTCATCTTTTGTGAGTTGTCGTATGTTATTCATGGTATGCCATATTGTAGATTAGTGTAAAAATAGGTAGAGCAGGTATGTTCTTTGTAAGGTGGAGAAGGATAAAGGTGCATTTAAAAACGACTTTATCCTTCTTTGTCTATTAACTAGAAATTATAGGCTACGCAAGATTGAATACGGGCTTGGTCTAGGTCGCTGATTAATTGGTATTTAATATCAAAGTTTAAACTCCAGTTTTTGTCTAAGTCAAACTCCATACCTGCTCCTAAATTAACTCCAAATTTTCCATCACTTCCACTGACATCGTAATCGCCTGCTTTCCCTAAATCCAAATGCCAGTTAGTGTATGTAAATCCTGCTAATGGATATAGACTAATATTGCTTGCTATGGGAAAAGGTAGTGGATATTTGCGTTGATGTCAAACATGCTAAGTCCATCATTTTAAAGAAGTAATTCATAGACGGCTCTATTCTGATTTGATCAGTAATATTATATTGATATTTCAGACCAATACCAACGCTCTCTATTTCAGTTCCATAACTTAGATTTCCACCAATAGCTTGTTTCCCTTGTTGTGCAAAAACAGAACCACAACCTAAAAGTGCCATGCATGCGGCAATAATAATTTTTTTCATAATCACTCATTTTAAATGAATACTAACTTTTCTTTATATGTAGAATTATTTTTCTTCCTCCTTAAACCAGGAAGCATACATTAAATATCCATTGGCTATTTTCTGATTGAGTTCTTTGCTTTGTGCCTCGGGAATCTTTTTGATAAATTTGGCTGGAACTCCTGCCCATAGGCTTCCAGGTTCGATGACGGTGTTACTGAGTACCAGCGCTCCGGCAGCTACAATAGCTCCTTCACCTACGACCGCATGGTCTAGTATGGTAGAGCCCATTCCAATTAGAGCGCCGTCTTTTATAGTCGCACCATGTATGGTTACATTATGTCCTACAGAAACATCATTCCCGATTTCGACAACTGATTTTTGATATAATGTATGTACTACACTGCCGTCCTGGATATTTACGCGGTTACCTATGCGGATAGCATTAACATCGCCGCGTAATACGGCGTTAAACCAAATGCTGCAATCTTTTCCAATTACAACATCGCCAATAATAGTGGCATTATCGGCTAAATAACAGTTCTCGCCGATTTTTGGAGTGAATCCTCTCACTGATTTTATAAGTGCCATAATTAATTTCTACCGTTTTAAAGGAGATGTTACTTCTTTTAACCACTCGCGTTCCTCGTTGTTCAATTCCGGATTCAAACAATTGTAAACTTTTTCATGATATTGGTTGAACCATGTTATTTCTTCATCGCTCAGCATATCTGTCAGGATGGCTTCTTTGTCAATAGGGCAGAGGGTAAGTGGCTCGAATTTATAGTAAGTGCCGAATTCTGTCTCTTGTGACGGAACAATTAACATGGTATTTTCCGTACGTACTCCATGGCGTCCGGTTTTATATATACCGGGCTCGTTGGTTACTGTCATGCCTGGAACAAGTAAGGCCGGCATGTGGTTCATGCGGAATTGGTGAGGACCTTCGTGTACATTCAGAAAACAACCTACACCGTGGCCTGTTCCATGCAGGTAATTGATTCCGGCTTTCCACATAGGGAGGCGAGCCAGCGCATCTAGTTGTGTTCCGCAAGTTCCATGTGGAAATTGAGCCATTGAGAGTTGGATAAATCCTTTTAAGACTAATGTGTAATCTGTTTTTTCTTCTTTCGTGAGTGCTCCTAAAACGATAGTACGAGTAATATCAGTTGTTCCGTCCAAATATTGTGCTCCACTGTCCAGCAGCAGCATGCCTTCAGGTTTTAAGGGAATATCGGTTTCGGGGGTTGCTTCATAGTGAACAATAGCGCCATGAGCTTTATATCCGGCAATGGTGTCAAAACTGATACCATTGAAGTGGGGTTGTCCGGCGCGGAATTCGTATAATTTCTTATCTATACTTATTTCGGTTTCATTTCCAGTAGAAACAGCTGCTTTCAGCCAGCGGAGAAATTTAACCATGGCTACTCCGTCGCGTTTCATTGCGCGATGGAAGCCTTCTATTTCTGTCTCATTCTTTATCGCTTTTAAAAAAAGTACAGGCGAAGGAGCTATTTCTATTAAGGAATGGGCGCAGGCTGCTGCATGGACAGCGGCATTGATATTAGCTGACAACAGGAGCTTGCCGGTAAAATCTTTTAAATCTTTTTCAATTGTTGAATAAGGCCTTACTTTAATTTCGTTTTCTGTTAGATAGTCTTTTACTTCATCTGACAGTTTATTCTCTATTATATATAAGGTAGAACTATATTCCGTGATGAGAAGGTAACTTACAAATACCGGATTGCAGTGTACGTCACTTCCCCGTAAGTTTAGGGTCCATGCCACTTCATCCAGTGCGGAAATTAAAATGCCTGTGCAACTGTTACGACGGATTGCTTCTCGTATTTGAGTGATTTTATCCTTGTAACTGAGACCGGCATATTTCAATTCATGTATAAACACTTTGTTATCGGGCAATGCAGGCCGATCTGTCCATAATTCATTGAATGGATCGGGAGCAAGGGTTAAGTGTATCTGTTTTTTTTCTAATTCTTTCTGTAAGTTGCTTGTTTCTTGATAGCTGTTCACCCAGCCGTCTATACCCACATTGTCTTCTGCATTCAATACACAGCCCAACCACTCTACAATGGAAGGAGTTTCCGGTAATCGTTCCTTGAATAAAGTAATACCTGTGTTTTCCAATTGTTCGGCCGCTTGAAGAAAATAGCGTGAATCTGTCCAAAGTCCGGCTTTATCCAGTGTTACGACAACCGTACCTGCCGAACCTGTGAAACCTGATATCCATTTACGTGCTTCCCAATGTTTGGGGATATACTCTCCCGAATGGGGATCCGTACTGGGAATAATAAAGGCTGAAAGCTTGTGTTTACGCATGAAATTGCGCAGACTAGCTATTCTATTTATAATTTCCGATTTCATTTTAATAGGTTTATAATGGTTTGTACTAGAAAGCAAAGATACGATTTCTAGATTATTTTAAATAAATAATTGCGGAAAGTTTTGTAAATAAAGAAGTATGTGTAATTTTGCGCCGCAATTTGACTATCGGAAAATATTAATAACAACATATTTAATAATTAAAAACAATGATTGTAGTACCAGTAAAAGAAGGCGAAAACATTGAAAAAGCGCTGAAGAAGTTCAAAAGAAAATTTGAGAAAACAGGTGTTGTAAAAGAACTAAGAGCTAGACAGCAGTTCGACAAGCCGTCTGTATTGAACAGGCTGAAAAGAGAACGTGCTATCTATGTTCAGAAACTTCAGCAAGTAGAAGAATAATTAAAAACTCGCACATTCTTTGAATAATTGAATTCTTTTTCATATATTCGTTGCTGAATTGATAAGCGACGTTTCTTATGATGACAGACTCTTTTTTGGATTATCTTCGATTTGAAAAAAACTATTCTGAAAAAACAATAGTTAGTTATGGAATAGATTTGACCAAGTTCGAAGAATACTTCAAGGGGAAAGACGAGAAAGTCGATTTTACAACGGTAGATGCTGATTTGGTTCGTGGTTGGGTGATGAACCTGATGGAGAATGGATATACATCTGCTTCTGTAAACCGAAAACTGAGTTCACTCCGGTCGTTTTATCGTTTCCTTCTAAAGAAAGGTGTGATAGAGGAGGATCCGATGTTGAAAATCATTGGACCGAAAAATAAGAAACCTCTTCCTGTATTTCTGAAAGAACGTGAAATGGACCGACTCTTGGATGATGTTCCTTTTAAGGAGGATTTTACAGGTTGTCGGGATAGAATGGTGTTGGAAATGTTTTATGCTACAGGCATGCGGCTTTCCGAGTTGATAGGGCTGAATGATGTGGATGTCGATTTTTCTGCGTTTCTGATAAAAGTAACGGGAAAGAGAAATAAACAGCGTTTAATTCCTTTTGGAGAAGAATTGCGAAGGGCGATGTCTGTTTATCTGAAATAAGAAATGAAGTGTTGCCTGGAAAGGCAGAGGCGTTTTTCGTTCTAAAAAACGGAAAACGGATGTATCCTGGAAAGGTGTATCTTTTAGTGAAACGGAACCTGTCAAAAGTGGTGTCGTTAAAAAAAAGAAGTCCGCATGTGTTGAGACATACTTTTGCAACTGCTATGTTGAATAATGAGGCAGAGTTGGGCGCAGTGAAGGAATTACTGGGCCATAGTAGTCTGACTACAACGGAAATTTATACGCATACGACTTTTGAGGAACTTAAAAAAGTTTATGAACAAGCTCATCCAAGAGCGTAAAAAAGGAGGTATTTATGGAAGTTAGAATTCAAGCCATTCATTTCGATGCAACAGAAAAACTTCAGGATTTTATTCAGAAGAAACTGCTAAGTTAGAAAAGTATTGTGACGATATAAATAAAGTGGAGGTGTCATTAAAAGTTGTAAAGCCTGAAACTGCGATGAATAAGGAGGCTAGTATAAAAGTGCTGGTGCCTAATGGTGAATTTTTTGCAGAAAAGGTGAGTGATACATTTGAAGAGTCGGTTGATGTATGCGTAGATGCGCTTTCTAAGCAATTGACAAAATATAAAGAAAAACTACGCGGTAAATAAAAAAAAACACCGAAAGTTTTTGAGATTTAAAATAAATATCTAACTTTGCAGCCGCTTAACCATTCAAGGCGGAATGGTTGCGAAGTTAGATATGACAAGCCTCTTTAGCTCAGTTGGCCAGAGCACGTGATTTGTAATCTCGGGGTCGTTGGTTCGAATCCGACAAGAGGCTCAAGAAAAGATGCTGAGAAGCTGTTGTTCTTTGAAAGTAAGTTGGGCAAATACCAGAGTGGCCAAATGGGGGCAGACTGTAAATCTGCTGTTCTTTCGACTTCGGTGGTTCGAATCCATCTTTGCCCACATTCTTAAGACTTGAAAGGTCTTTGGTTTTTTGCGGAAGTAGCTCAGTTGATAGAGCATTAGCCTTCCAAGCTGAGGGTCGCGGGTTTTGAGCCCCGTCTTCCGCTCTTTTTTTTCTTGCTGTTATAGCTCAGTGGTAGAGCACTTCCTTGGTAAGGAAGAGGTCACGAGTTCAAGTCTCGTTAACAGCTCTTTGATAACGTAATTGCTGATTATTAATCAAATAAATAACAAGTAAAGCTATGGCTAAAGAGAAATTTGAACGTTCGAAACCGCACGTTAACATTGGTACTATCGGTCACGTTGACCACGGTAAAACCACTTTGACTGCTGCTATCACTACTGTGTTGGCTAAAAAAGGTCTTTCAGAATTGCGTTCTTTCGATTCTATCGACAACGCTCCTGAAGAAAAAGAAAGAGGTATTACTATCAATACTTCTCACGTAGAATATCAAACTGCAAATCGTCACTATGCTCACGTTGACTGTCCGGGTCACGCCGACTATGTAAAAACATGGTTACAGGTGCTGCTCAGATGGATGGTGCAATTATTGTTTGTGCTGCAACTGATGGTCCGATGCCTCAGACTCGTGAACACATCCTGTTGGCTCGTCAGGTAAACGTACCTCGTTTGGTTGTTTTCTTGAACAAGTGTGATATGGTTGATGATGAAGAAATGTTGGAATTGGTAGAAATGGAAATGCGTGAATTGCTTTCATTCTATGATTCGATGGCGATAATACTCCTATTATTCGTGGTTCTGCATTAGGTGCTTTGAATGGTGTTCCTCAATGGGAAGATAAAGTAATGGAGTTGATGGATGCAGTTGATACTTGGATTCCATTGCCTCCGCGTGATATTGATAAACCTTTCTTGATGCCTGTTGAAGACGTGTTCTCTATCACTGGTCGTGGTACTGTTGCTACAGGTCGTATCGAAGCTGGTATTATCCATGTAGGTGACGAAGTTGTAAAGTTCTTGGTTTGGGTGAAAGATAAGAATCAGTTGTTACTGGCGTTTGAAATGTTCCGTAAATTATTGGATCAAGGTGAAGCTGGTGATAATGTTGGTTTGTTGTTGCGTGGTATCGACAAAAACGAAAATCAAACGTGGTATGATTTTGTGTAAGCCGGGTCAGGTTAAGGCTCACTCTAAGTTCAAAGCTGAGGTTTATATCTTGAAGAAAGAAGAAGGTGGTCGTCATACTCCGTTCCATAACAAGTATCGTCCTCAGTTCTACTTGCGTACTATGGACTGTACAGGTGAAATCACTTTGCCGGAAGGAACTGAAATGGTAATGCCTGGTGATAACGTAACTATTACAGTTGAGTTGATCTACCCGGTTGCATTGAATGTAGGTTTGCGTTTTGCTATTCGTGAAGGTGGACGTACTGTAGGTGCAGGTCAGATTACAGAACTCCTTGACTAATCACTAGATAATTAATATGATCAGTTCTCGGTCGTAAGACACCGGGAACTGATTTTTACGGGAGTAGCTCAGTTGGTAGAGCACCGGTCTCCAAAACCGGGTGTCGGGAGTTCGAGCCTCTCCTCCCGTGCTAAACTTGAAAGAATATGTTTCAGAAAGTAGCAAATTATTGTAAAGAATCTTATGACGAATTAGTCCATAAAGTATCATGGCCTACTCGTAAAGAACTTTCTAGTAGCGCAGTGGTTGTTTTATATGCTTCCCTACTCATTGCGCTAGTTGTTTTTCTTATGGATTCAGCCTTTCCAGTTTGTTAATGGAGGATATTATCTATCCGCACTAATTAATTGAATAAAATGTCTGAGATTGAAAAAAAGTGGTACGTATTACGTGCTGTTAGTGGAAAAGAAAGCAAGGTTAAGGAGTATCTTGATGCTGACATTAAGAACAGTGATCTTAGCGAGTATGTGTCTCAGGTGTTGATTCCTACCGAGAAAGTGTATCAGGTTCGCAATGGTAAGAAAATTGTGAAAGAAAGAAGTTATCTTCCGGATACGTTTTAGTCGAGGCCGCTTTGGTCGGTGAGGTTGCTCATCATTTGAGAAACACTCCGAATGTAATCGGTTTCTTGGGAGGTTCCGAAAATCCGGTTCCTTTGAGACAATCGGAAGTGAATCGTATACTTGGTACGGTGGATGAACTTCAGGAAGGTGGTGAGGAACTTAATGTACCTTATACCATAGGAGAAACAGTGAAAGTTACCGTTGGACCGTTCAGTGGCTTCAGTGGTCTCATTGAAGAGGTGAATACCGAAAAACGGAAGTTGAAGGTTATGGTTAAGATCTTCGGACGTAAAACTCCGCTGGAACTTGGCTTTATGGATGTCGAGAAAGAATAATGCATTCTGTTACGTGCATTGGACTTTCGCTATAATTAATATATAAAAATTAGAAACAAAATGGCTAAAGAAGTTGCTGGACTAATCAAATTACAGATTAAAGGAGGCGCTGCAAATCCATCACCTCCCGTTGGACCTGCTTTGGGTTCTAAGGGTATTAATATCATGGAATTTTGCAAGCAATTCAATGCCAGAACCCAGGACAAAGCAGGTAAGATTTTACCTGTAATCATTACCTACTACGCAGATAAGTCTTTTGATTTTGTTATCAAGACTCCTCCCGTAGCTATTCAATTGCTTGAATTGGCTAAGATTAAGAGTGGTTCTGCTGAGCCTAACCGTAAGAAGGTTGCCGAAATTACTTGGGAACAAGTTCGTACGATTGCTCAGGACAAAATGGTTGACTTGAACTGCTTCACTATCGAGTCTGCTATGACTATGGTAGCTGGTACAGCTAGAAGTATGGGTATCGCTGTAAAAGGGGAATTCCCGGGTAATAACTAATAAACTTCAATTATAATGGGTAAACTGACAAAAAATCAAAAGTTGGCTGCAGAAAAAATTGAAGCAGGGAAAGCATACTCACTGAAAGAAGCTGCACAGTTAGTTAAAGATATTACTTTTTCTAAGTTTGATGCTTCATTAGATATTGACGTACGTTTAGGTGTAGACCCTCGTAAAGCTAACCAGATGGTTCGTGGTGTAGTTTCATTGCCTCACGGAACAGGTAAGCAAGTGCGTGTTTTGGTTCTGTGTACACCTGATGCTGAAGCTGCTGCAAAAGAAGCTGGTGCTGACTATGTTGGTCTTGATGAATATATTGAAAAGATCAAAGGTGGATGGACTGATATTGATGTAATCATTACAATGCCGTCTATCATGGGTAAGATCGGTGCTTTGGGTCGTGTTCTTGGTCCTCGTGGATTAATGCCGAATCCGAAGAGTGGTACTGTAACTATGGATGTAGCTAAGGCTGTTAAGGAAGTTAAGCAAGGTAAGATTGACTTTAAGGTTGATAAGAGCGGTATCGTTCATACTTCAATTGGCAAGGTTTCTTTCACTGCAGATCAGATTCGTGATAATGCGAAAGAATTTATCGCTACTATCATTAAATTGAAACCAAGTTCAGCTAAGGGTACTTATATTAAGAGTATTTATCTTTCAAGTACTATGAGTAAGGGTATCAAGATTGATCCCAAAACTGTAGAAGAAAACTAACAATAAGGAGGAATCATGAGAAAGGAAGATAAAGGCGTTATTATTGGTCAGTTGGCTGAAACCGTTAAGCAATACGGACATTTCTATTTGGTTGACACAACTGCTATGGATGCAGCTAAGACAAGTGAACTGAGAAGAAAATGTTTCAAAGCAGGTATTAAGCTGGTTGTTGTGAAGAATTCTTTGCTTCACAAAGCTCTGATGAGCATGGAAGGTGTTGATTTCTCTCCGTTGTTCGATTCTTTAAAAGGTACAACTTCAGTAATGTTTAGCGAAGTAGCTAACGCTCCTGCAAAGTTGTTGAAAGAATACAAAGAGGAAATTCCTGCATTGAAAGCAGCTTATGCTGAAGAAGGTTTCTATGTAGGTGCTAATCAACTGGATGCTCTTTGCAACATTAAGAGTAAGAATGAAGTTATTGCTGATATTATTGCATTGCTGCAATCACCGGCGAAAAATGTTATTTCTGCTCTTCAATCAGGTGGTAACACCATTCATGGAGTTCTTAAGACTCTGCGAACGTGCCGAATAATCAATTTTATAATCAATTAGTAACAAACAATTAAAATCATACAAAAATGGCAGATTTGAAAGCTTTTGCAGAACAATTAGTTAACTTGACAGTAAAAGAAGTTAATGAACTTGCAACTATCCTTAAAGAAGAATACGGTATTGAACCTGCTGCTGCAGCTGTAGCTGTTGCTGCTGGTCCTGCTGCTGGTGCAGCTGCTGCTGAAGAAAAAACATCTTTTGATGTAGTTTTGAAGAGCGCTGGTGCTGCAAAATTGCAGGTTGTTAAAGCCGTTAAAGAAGCATGTGGTCTTGGCTTGAAAGAAGCTAAAGAGAATGGTAGACGGTGCTCCTAGCACAGTAAAAGAAGGCTTGGCTAAAGACGAAGCTGAATCACTGAAGAAAACTTTGGAAGAAGCTGGAGCTGAAGTTGAGCTTAAATAATATTAGCCTGAGTATCAGGTAATACGGTTAGGAATCCTCTGGTAGAGGATTCTTAACCTTTTTGTGTCTATATTATTATTAAGTTCTACAAAATATTAACAAATGTCTTCAAATACTGAAAATCAAAGAGTTAATTTTGCTTCCATCAAGAATCCGATGAAGTATCCGGATTTCTTGGAAGTGCAATTGAAGTCATTCCAAGACTTTTTACAGTTGGATACCCCGCCCGAAAAGCGTAAGAATGACGGGCTGTATAAGGTATTCGCTGAAAACTTCCCTATTGCTGACACTCGTAATAACTTTGTCCTTGAATTCTTGGACTATTACATTGATCCGCCTCACTATTCAATAGACGAGTGTTTGGAGCGCGGGCTCACATACAGCGTGCCTTTGAAAGCAAAACTGAAGTTGTATTGTACTGATCCTGATCATGAAGATTTCGATACGGTTATTCAGGATGTTTATCTGGGTCCTATTCCGTATATGACTCCGAAAGGAACTTTTGTTATTAATGGTGCTGAGCGTGTAGTTGTTTCTCAGTTGCACCGTTCTCCGGGCGTGTTCTTTGGTCAGAGCGTGCATGCTAACGGTACTAAATTGTACTCTGCCCGTATTATTCCATTCAAAGGTTCATGGATCGAATTCGCTACAGATATTAACAATGTAATGTATGCGTATATCGACCGTAAAAAGAAATTGCCTGTTACTACTCTGTTAAGAGCTGTAGGTTTTGAAAATGATAAAGATATCCTCGAAATCTTCAATTTGGCTGAAGACGTTAAGGTTAATAAGACTAACTTGAAGAAAGTCGTAGGAAGAAAACTCGCTGCTCGTGTTTTAAAAACATGGACAGAAGATTTCGTAGATGAAGACACAGGTGAAGTTGTTTCTATTGAACGTAATGAGGTTATTATCGACCGTGAAACTGTGATTGAAGAGGATCATATCGATGAAATTATAGACTCAGGCGTTCAGAATATCCTTGTTCACAAGGAAGAAGCGAATTCATCCGACTACTCTATTATATTTAATACCCTTCAGAAAGACCCGAGCAACTCTGAAAAAGAGGCTGTACTTTACATTTACCGTCAGTTGCGTAATGCAGATCCGGCTGATGATGCCAGTGCTCGTGAGGTTATCAATAACCTGTTCTTCTCTGAAAAAAGATATGACCTTGGCGAGGTAGGACGTTACAGAATCAACAAAAAGTTGGGACTGACTACGGACATGGATGTGAAGGTATTGACAAAACAAGATATTATTGAAATCATTAAGTATCTGATTGAGCTGATTAACTCTAAAGCGGATGTTGATGATATTGACCACTTGAGTAACCGTCGTGTACGTACTGTAGGAGAACAGTTGTCCAATCAATTTGCGATTGGTCTGGCACGTATGTCTCGTACCATCCGTGAGCGTATGAATGTGCGTGACAATGAAGTGTTTACTCCGATTGATTTGATTAATGCGAAGACTATTTCTTCTGTTATCAATTCATTCTTTGGAACAAATGCTTTGTCGCAGTTCATGGATCAAACTAATCCATTGGCTGAAATCACTCACAAGCGTCGTTTGTCAGCGTTAGGACCTGGTGGTCTGTCACGTGAACGTGCTGGTTTTGAGGTTCGTTGACGTACACTATACTCATTATGGTCGTTTGTGTCCGATTGAAACTCCTGAAGGTCCGAATATCGGTTTGATTTCTTCTTTGTGTGTGTATGCTAAGATTAATGAACTTGGCTTTATTTCAACTCCTTATCGTAAAGTAGCTGATGGTAAGGTGGATATATCTGATGAAGGTATTGAATATCTGACAGCCGAAGAGGAAGAGGATAAGATAATCGCTCAGGGTAATGCTCCATTGGATGATGAAGGCAAATTTGTTCGTGAGAAAGTAAAAGCTCGTCGTGATGCTGATTATCCTGTTGTTACTCCTGACCAGGTAGAGTTGATGGATGTTTCTCCACAGCAGATTGCTTCTATCGCTGCTTCTTTGATTCCGTTCTTGGAACATGACGATGCTAACCGTGCATTGATGGGATCAAACATGATGCGCCAGGCAGTTCCTTTGTTGCGTACAGAGGCTCCTATTGTAGGTACAGGTATTGAAAAACAGTTGGTTGAAGACTCTCGTACTCAGATTGCAGCAGAGGGTGATGGTGTTGTAGAATATGTCGATGCAACAACTATTCGTATCTTGTATGACAGAAATGAAGATGAGGAATTTGTAAGCTTTGAACCTGCTTTGAAGGAATACAGAATTCCTAAATTCCGTAAGACTAATCAGAGCATGACCATTGACCTCCGTCCTACTTGTGATAAAGGACAGCGTGTGAAGAAGGGTGATATCCTGACTGAAGGATATTCAACTCAGGGTGGTGAGCTTGCATTGGGTAAAAACCTGTTGGTGGCTTATATGCTTGGAAAGGTTATAACTACGAGGATGCTATTGTATTGAATGAACGCGTTGTACGTGAGGACTTGCTGACTTCTGTACACGTTGATGAATATATTTTGGAGGTCCGCGAAACGAAACGCGGTATGGAAGAATTAACTTCTGATATTCCTAACGTGAGTGAAGAAGCTACTAAAGATTTGGATGAAAACGGTATTGTACGTGTAGGTGCACGTATCGAACCGGGTGATATCCTGATTGGTAAGATTACTCCGAAAGGTGAATCAGATCCTTCTCCGGAAGAAAAATTGCTTCGTGCTATTTTCGGTGATAAGGCAGGTGATGTGAAGGATGCTTCATTGAAAGCTTCTCCGTCATTACGTGGTGTCGTTATTGACAAGAAGTTGTTCTCACGTGTTATCAAGAGCAGAAGTGAGAAGAATGCCGATAAGGCTATTCTGCCTAAACTGAATGATGAATTCGAAGAAAAGGCAGCAAAACTGAAAGATATCTTGATTGAGAAACTATTGGTTTTGACTAATGGTAAGGTTTCCCAAGGAGTGAAAGATTATTTGGGAACGGAAGTTATTGCCAAGGGGGCGAAGTTCACCAAACGCGATTTGGAATCATTGGATTATACTATTATCCAGTTGAGCAAGTGGACAGCTGATGCTCATAAGAATGACATGATTCGTGACTTGGTGATGAATTATTTGAAGAAATATAAAGAATTGGATGCTGAATTAAAGCGTAAGAAGTTTGCTATCACTATCGGTGATGAACTTCCTGCGGGCATTATTCAGATGGCTAAGGTTTATATTGCCAAGAAGCGTAAGATTGGTGTAGGTGATAAGATGGCGGGACGTCACGGTAACAAGGGTATTGTTTCTCGTGTGGTTCGTCAGGAAGATATGCCGTTCTTAGCAGATGGTACTCCAGTAGATATCGTATTGAATCCGTTGGGTGTGCCTTCTCGTATGAATATTGGTCAGATTTTCGAAGCCGTATTAGGTCGTGCCGGAAAAGAGTTGGGTGTGAAATTTGCTACTCCTATTTTTGACGGTGCTTCTATGGATGATTTAAATGAATGGACAGATAAAGCTGGATTGCCTCGTTATTGTAAGACTTATCTTTGTGATGGTGGTACAGGCGAACGCTTTGACCAACCTGCAACAGTGGGTGTAACTTATATGTTGAAACTAGGGCATATGGTTGAAGATAAGATGCATGCCCGTTCTATCGGTCCGTACTCCCTTATTACTCAGCAGCCGCTTGGTGGTAAGGCACAGTTCGGTGGTCAGCGTTTCGGAGAAATGGAAGTTTGGGCGCTTGAAGCATTCGGCGCAGCACATATCTTACAGGAAATCCTGACCATTAAGTCTGATGACGTTGTAGGACGCTCAAAGGCTTACGAAGCTATTGTGAAAGGTGAACCTATGCCAACTCCGGGTATCCCCGAATCTCTGAATGTATTGTTACACGAACTGAGAGGTCTTGGCTTGAGTATCAACCTTGAATAATAAAAAAATATAACTCTTTACATTATAAATAAGGAAGTATGGCTTTTAGAAAAGAAACTAAGATAAAGAGTAATTTCTCGAAAATCTCAATTGGCTTGGCTTCACCCGAAGAAATCCTTGAGAATTCGAGCGGTGAGGTGTTGAAGCCTGAAACGATCAACTACCGTACCTACAAACCGGAACGTGATGGTTTGTTCTGCGAGCGTATTTTCGGTCCGGTGAAAGATTACGAATGTCATTGCGGTAAGTACAAACGTATCCGTTATAAAGGTATTGTTTGTGACCGATGTGGCGTTGAAGTGACTGAAAAGAAGGTCCGTCGTGAACGTATGGGACATATTCAGTTAGTTGTGCCTGTAGCGCATATCTGGTATTTTCGTTCATTGCCGAATAAGATCGGTTATTTGTTGGGGCTGCCTACAAAGAAACTAGACGCTATTGTATATTATGAACGTTATGTGGTTATCCAGCCGGGTGTGAAGGCTGAAGATGGCATTAATAAATATGATTTGCTTTCTGAAGAAGAGTATTTGGATATCTTGGATACACTTCCTAAAGAAAACCAATATTTGGAAGATACAGATCCGAATAAGTTTATAGCTAAGATGGGAGCAGAAGCCATTTATGATCTGCTCTCAACTTTGGATTTGGATGCTTTATCTTATGAATTACGTCATAAAGCAAGTAATGATTCTTCGCAGCAACGCAAGAACGAGGCTTTGAAGCGTCTGCAGGTAGTTGAATCGTTCCGTGCATCTCGCGGACGTAATAAACCTGAATGGATGATTGTACGTATTGTGCCGGTTATTCCTCCTGAACTGCGTCCATTGGTTCCGTTGGATGGTGGCCGTTTCGCTACCTCTGACTTGAATGACTTGTATCGTCGTGTGATTATCCGTAACAACCGTTTGAAGCGACTGATTGAAATCAAGGCTCCCGAAGTGATTTTGCGTAACGAAAAACGTATGTTGCAGGAGGCTGTCGATTCCTTGTTCGATAACTCACGTAAATCAAGTGCAGTGAAGACTGACGCTAATCGTCCATTGAAATCACTGTCCGATAGCTTGAAGGGTAAGCAAGGACGTTTCCGTCAGAATTTGCTGGGGTAAGCGTGTTGACTACTCTGCTCGTTTCGGTTATTGTTGTTGGTCCTGAATTGAAGATGGGTGAATGTGGTATCCCTAAACTGATGGCTGCAGAGCTTTACAAGCCGTTTATCATCCGTAAGTTGATTGAACGTGGTATTGTGAAGACTGTAAAATCTGCAAAGAAGATTGTAGACCGCAAGGAGCCTGTGATCTGGGATATCTTGGAACATGTCATGAAAGGTCATCCTGTATTGCTGAACCGTGCGCCGACTCTGCACCGTTTGGGTATTCAGGCTTTCCAACCGCATATGATTGAAGGTAAAGCTATTCAATTGCACCCGTTGGCTTGTACAGCGTTCAATGCCGACTTCGATGGTGACCAGATGGCGGTTCACTTGCCTTTGAGTAATGATGCGATTCTGGAAGCACAGATGTTGATGCTTCAAGCTCATAACATTCTGAATCCTGCTAATGGTGCTCCTATTACTGTGCCTGCACAGGATATGTACTTGGTTTGTATTATATTACCAAGCTGAGAAAAGGGGCTAAAGGTGAAGGCTTGACTTTCTACGGTCCGGAAGAGGCTTTGATTGCTTATAATGAAGGTAAAGTGGATATTCATGCTATCGTCAACGTAGTGGTGAAGGACTTGGACAAAGATGGCAAAATCGTAGATGTGATGATGAAAGAAACCTCCGTAGGGCGTGTGATTGTAAATGAAATCGTTCCAGCGGAAGTGGGGTACTTGAATACCATTATTTCCAAAAAGTCTTTGCGAGATATCATTAGTGATGTTATCAAAGCTGTCGGTGTTGCACGTGCTTGTGAATTCTTGGATGGTATTAAGAACTTAGGTTACTATATGGCGTTCAAGGGTGGTCTGTCATTCAACTTGGGTGATATTATTATCCCGAAAGAAAAAGAAGAACTGGTAAAACGTGGTAATGAGGAAGTGGAACAGATTATGATGAACTATAATATGGGTTTCATTACTGACAATGAACGTTATAACCAGGTTATCGATACATGGACTCACGTGAACAGTGACCTGTCTGATATACTTTACAAGACGATTAAGAATGATGACCAAGGCTTCAATTCAGTATTTATGATGCTTGATTCCGGGGCCCGTGGTTCTAAAGAGCAGATTCGTCAGTTGTCTGGTATGCGTGGTTTGATGGCAAAACCGCAGAAAGCCGGTGCTGAAGGCGCACAGATTATTGAAAACCCTATTCTTTCAAACTTTAAAGAAGGTTTGTCTGTGTTAGAGTATTTTATTTCTACCCACGGTGCTCGTAAAGGTTTGGCGGATACAGCGTTGAAGACTGCTGATGCGGGATACTTGACCCGCCGTCTGGTAGACGTGTCGCATGATGTGATTATCAATGAAGAAGACTGTGGAACACTTCGTGGTTTGGTTTGTACGGCTTTGAAGAATAACGATGAAGTTATTGCTACTTTGTACGAACGTATTCTAGGACGTGTTTCTGTACATGATATCGTCCATCCTACTACTGGTAAACTGATTGTAGCCGGTGGAGAGGAGATTACAGAGGATATTGCGCAGGAAATCGAGGATTCTCCGATTGAAAGCGTTGAAATCCGTTCGGTATTAACTTGTGAATCTAAGAAAGGGGTATGTGCTAAGTGTTATGGACGTAACTTGGCATCCAGTCGTATGGTTCAGAAAGGTGAAGCAGTCGGCGTAATCGCTGCCCAATCTATTGGTGAGCCGGGTACACAGTTGACATTGCGTACATTCCATGCCGGTGGTATCGCAGGTAATATGGCTGCTAATGCAAGCATTGTGGCCAAGAATAATGCACGTTTGGAATTCGAAGAATTGCGTACGGTAGATACGGTTGATGAAATGGGTGAGGCTGTGAAAGTGGTAGTCGGTCGTTTGGCTGAAGTCCGCTTTATCGATGTGAATACAGGGATTATCCTGTCAACTCATAATGTGCCTTATGGTTCAAAATTATATGCTGCGGACGGTGATATTGTTGAGAAGGGAAAACTGATTGCTAAGTGGGATCCGTTCAACGCTGTTATTATTACAGAGGCTACTGGTAAGATTGAATTCGAGAGTGTGGTTGAAAACGTAACTTATAAGGTAGAGTCTGATGAAGCTACCGGTTTGCGTGAAATTATCATTATCGAGTCTAAGGATAAGACAAAAGTACCTTCTGCCCATATTGTAACCGAGGATGGTAATTTGATCCGTACTTATAACTTACCCGTGGGGGGGCATGTTGTGGTTGAAAACGGTCAGGCAGTGAAAGCTGGTGACATTATTGTGAAGATTCCTCGTGCTGTAGGCAAGGCTGGTGATATCACTGGTGGTCTTCCTCGTGTTACAGAACTGTTTGAGGCTCGTAACCCATCTAATCCTGCTGTCGTTTCTGAAATAGACGGTGAAATTACTATGGGTAAGATTAAGCGTGGTAACCGTGAAATTATTGTCACATCTAAGACAGGTGAAGTGAAAAAGTATTTGGTGAATCTGTCTAAACAAATATTGGTTCAGGAGAATGACTACGTTCGTGCCGGACTCCGTTATCTGACGGTGCGATTACTCCTGCTGACATTTTGGCCATTAAAGGTCCCACGGCTGTACAGGAATATATCGTAAATGAAGTGCAAGACGTTTACCGTTTGCAGGGTGTGAAGATTAACGACAAACACTTTGAGATTATTGTTCGTCAAATGATGCGTAAGGTAGAAATCGATGAGCCGGGCGATACTCGCTTCTTGGAACAGCAGGTAGTGGATAAGCAAGAGTTCATGGAAGAAAACGATCGTATTTGGGGCAAGAAGTAGTTGTTGACTCTGGTGATTCTCAGAATTTACAGCCGGGTCAGATTGTTACTGCCCGTAAGTTGCGTGATGAGAACAGTATGTTGAAACGTCGTGATTTGAAGCCTGTTGAGGTACGTGATGCTATTCCTGCTACATCTACTCAGATTCTGCAAGGTATTACCCGTGCCGCTTTGGGAACTTCAAGTTTCATGTCTGCTGCATCATTCCAGGAAACAACGAAGTTTGAATGAGGCTGCCATCAATGGTAAGGTTGATAGATTGGAGGGTATGAAGGAGAATGTGATTTGTGGTCACTTGATTCCTGCCGGTACCGGTCAGCGTGAATTCGAAAAGATTATTGTTGGTTCGAAGGAAGAATATGATCGCATTCTTGCTAATCGTAAGAATGTACTAGATTATAGTGAGGTAGAGTAATTTTTAATACATACACTGTAAAAGAGGCTGATTTCTGTTTAAGAAATCAGCCTCTTTAGGTTTATAGTAAATGCTATAGGAAAATTATATAGAATAATCAGTATGTTGTATTATTACAAATAAATGTCTATATTTGTACTCCAACCAAAGAATAGAAGTTGGGGACCTTGAAATTCAGAATATTTTTTTTAATGCTAAAGTATAAAATCATGGAAAACGAAAAAAATAACAATCAGTTGCAGATAGAGTTGAAAGAAGAAGTAGCTCAAGGAACGTATGCAAATCTTGCCATTATTACCCATTCCAGTTCGGAATTTATTGTTGATTTTGTGCGTGTAATGCCGGGATTACCTAAAGCTGGAGTGCAGTCACGTATTGTACTGACTCCTGAACATGCAAAACGTTTGATGTATGCATTACAGGAGAATGTTGCAAAATACGAACGTAATTTTGGACCTATTCGAATGCCGGAAGAAATGAATGGGGGAAATAATGGACCGGATGGAAAAACATTCATTCCTCCTATAAGCGGATTTAAAGGGGAAGCATAAGGGCTTTTGTAGCAAAAATAACATAGTAGTCTGTTTTTCAAAAACTTTTTTGAGAAACAGACTATTTTTATTAGTAGAAGTATTGTTTATTAAAAATGTTATTCGTAACTTTGCAGCCCAAAATGTATAGTTTTGGACTTAGTACAGCAAATTAATAAACAATATATAATAATTAAAAATCAAACAAAATGCCTACTATTCAACAATTAGTAAGAAAAGGAAGAGAGGTTTTGGTTGAGAAGAGTTAAATCTCCGGCACTGGATTCATGTCCTCAAAGACGTGGCGTTTGTGTTCGTGTGTATACTACTACTCCGAAAAAGCCGAATTCAGCAATGCGTAAAGTTGCTCGTGTGCGTCTGACTAACTCTAAGGAAGTAAACTCTTATATTCCGGGAGAAGGTCATAACTTGCAGGAACACTCAATCGTGTTGGTTCGTGGTGGTCGTGTGAAAGACCTTCCGGGTGTACGTTATCACATCGTTCGTGGTACTTTGGATACAGCAGGCGTAGCTGGTCGTACACAAAGACGTTCTAAATATGGTGCGAAGCGTCCTAAAGCAGGACAAGCTGCAGCTCCTGCAAAAGGAAAAGGAAAGAAGTAAATTGTAACTGAATTCCTGAAACAAAGAATATTAATTTAAGTTTTGGTTTGTTGGAATAAGCTATAAAGGTTGAGTAAATGCTTCAGAGGAAGCGTTGAAGTAAACGGAAAAAGTGCAGCCCCAAACAAAAACATTATTTTGAGAAAAAATGAGAAAAGCAAAACCAAAAAAAACGTGTGATCCTTCCGGATCCGGTATTTAATGATCAGAAGGTTTCTAAATTCGTAAATCACTTGATGTATGATGGAAAAAAGAATACATCTTATGAGATCTTCTATGCAGCATTGGAAACAGTGAAAACAAAACTTCCTAATGAAGAAAAATCAGCTTTGGAAATCTGCCAACAGGAAAAACCAGATATAGCTATATTAGATGTTATGCTTCCAGACGGAAACGGTTTTGAACTTATGGACGCACTAAGAAGTTTTCACTAATATTCCAGTAATATTTTTGACTGCAAAAGATGATATACAAGATAAATATTCTGGTTTTGGGTTAGGAGCTGACGATTATATAACAAAACCCTTTATGCCAAAAGAACTTGTCTTTCGCCTAAATGCCGTATTACGCAGATGTTATAAGGAAGATAGCCCTCTTATAGAATTACATGATTGTAAAATTGATTTGGCTAATGCACAAGTTATAAAGAACGATGAAAGTTTTACCTCTTACCGCAAAAAGAACATGATATTTTAGAAACACTTGTACGAAATGCTAATCATATTGTAACAATAGACGCTCTTTGTGAAGCTGTATGGGGCGATAACCCATTTGGATATGGAAATTCTCTCCTTGCTCATATTCGACGTATAAGAGAAAAAATTGAACTTAACCCCTCAAAACCAAAATCATTAATAACTGTTAAAGGATTGGGATATAAAATAAACGTGGAAAGCAGGTTACAATAATGCGTAATTTTGGAAAATTTATCAGTAAACATTTCTTTATATACTTATCAGTAGTAATTCTTATAGTGCTTTTAGATTTATTAATTTTCTTCCTAACTTTTAATGGTACTGTCAACAGTATAAGCAAAGATAATCCTATTCAAATACTAGAAAAAGTAATCTAATAACCTTACTATTCAAAATGGAGAATATATATTAAATAATAAATGTCAAAAGATTTAGTTACAAACAATATCTGGGGAATAGTAATAGATGATAATGGTAATGTAGTATGGAAACACAATCTACCAAAAGAAATACCATTAAACTATTCATTACAAGATGTTGCTACCTTTTCTAAGGGGTATATCGAAAATTATCCCGTATTTACATGGAAACAAGGAAATGATTTATTAGTATTAGGTTATCCAAAGAACAGCTATTCAAAATTTATGACTAACTATCTCCCCTTATCAGCAATACAGAAAACACCCTTTTCTTTTTTTGATTATGTTAGTATCAAATATTGCCATTCTATTTATTGTGTACTACTTATCAAAACGAAATGTGATGTTAAAAATTTCCCCTATACTCAATGGAATAGATAAACTATCACACGGACGAACGGTTACACTTAATATAAATGGAGAATTGGAAGAAATTGGAAATCGTATCAACGAAACGTCATTGCAATTAAAAAAACAAAATCAAGCAAGAGCAAACTGGATAAGTGGCGTTTCACACGATATACGAACACCCCTTTCCATGATTATGGGATATGCAGATAGAATATCTTCTTCATTAAATGTTGAGGAAAACGCTAGAAAAACAAGCTAATATTATCAAAATTCAAAGTGTAAAAATCAAAAATTTGGTTCAAGATTTAAACCTTGTAAGCCAATTAAATTATAATGTGCAACCACATCAAGAAAAACCAGTTCATTTCTGTAAATTGATACGAGAAATTGTTGCTGAATATCTAAACAGCAATATAAATAATAAGTTTGAATTTGAATTGAACTTAAACCATAATACAGAACAAATCACTATTATAGGCGACGAAAGATTGCTATGTCGAGCAATACAAAATATTATTTCTAACAGTATCAATCATAATGAAAACGGCTGTATAATTTCAGTTAGATTAGAAATAAATGGAAATAATTTAGAATTAGTAATCAGCGATAATGGAAAAGGAATTTCCGAAAAAGAACTACAAAAAATACAATCGACACCTCATTATTTACAAAGTACAGATAATAGGTTAGATTTGCGACATGGTCTAGGACTTCTTCTTGTGAAAGAAATCATTTCTATTCATAAAGGAACAGTTTCCATTTCAAGTGCATTAAATAAAGGCTTTTCTACAACTATTTCCTTACCTATAAATAATCAATGACAAAACCGTAGCTTGTATATCACATCAGAGTGTTATATTACAGGCTACGGTCTTTTATATCATTTATCCTACAATCTTCCAGTTACTATCCTTTTGTAACACAAGCTCATACTGTGATACCTGCGTCGCCTTTGTCTGATTATCAAGGAATTTTACCGCTACCTTGACTTTCACATTATCCCCGTTCTTTGTAAAGATAGGGTTTACCAATCAGAATAAAGGTAGTCCCTGCCGATAGGTTCAATCACATTTCCAGCTACATAGTAGGCAAGCTCTTTTTCTGTGGCTGTTGGGTAGAGCTTAAAGAATGTTTCCAGAAATGCGGTAGCGTCATTGACGGTATCAGCGTCTACGCTTGCGTCTGCTTCTGGTGTCTTTAGCTCATAGTCTGATTTTTCGATTGCTGGTGCAAGGGTAGGGTTCTGAACGATTACCATATCCCCGTCAGCGTCTACATGGACTTTTACGGTATAGGTTGCCTTGACATTTCTTGTCTGTTCTCCCTCTTTTATCTGCTGATCTACTTCGTAGGTAGCAGAAAAAGTGTCCGTTCCCGATTGCTCGATATGCCACACAATCACATCTGTAACTGTGGAGCTGGTCGGTATATCGGTTCTAATGGTATCTATATTTAAGTCCTGCAATTCCTTTGTCAGATAACCGTTGATTGCCTGCGTCCTTGATTCAATCGCTTCTTTACTGTTATTCCATGTGTAGTAGGACTTCGC
>ENA-OQMZ01000272-OQMZ01000272.1-human-gut-metagenome-genome-assembly--contig:-NODE-272-length-22958-cov-5.586264_pt1 | contig 22958 bp, 28 predicted proteins | sample MGYA00242621_ERZ504862 | MGnify/ENA primary metagenome ERZ504862 (study PRJEB26092, sample SAMD00036393) | human gut metagenome | host: Homo sapiens | study: EMG produced TPA metagenomics assembly of...
TATAATATGGAAGTCCACAATTTGCATAGGATATGTATCCGGATCTTTCAAACACAGTAATTTCAGCATGCTCATTCAGTCTGCGTATTCTTGCTGCGGCTGTAGCTCCTCCGGCTACACCTCCTACGATTATTACCTTCATCTTATTTTTCCACCTTTCCTGAGTAAGCTGCAATGCCACCGATATTATTTACTTTAGAATATCCCATTCGTTGCAACATCCCAGTTGCCTGACGGCTCCGGGAACCGGAATAACAGTATACAAACAGAGGGATATCCTTATTCTTCGCTACAGAAACAATATTGTCTAATTGCTGCAACGGCACATTTTTACTTTCTGGTATATGTCCTTCCTGATATTCCTGCGGAGTACGGACATCCAGCAGAACTGCACCAGCAGTCATTTTATATTCTTCTATGCCTTGATTAATATTCGACTGTTTAAAGAAATCAAAAAATCCCATTAGCACACCTCCCTAAAGCATTTCTAAAATCGAATTCTTAGGTCTCGCCCCTGAAACCTGCTGTACAATCTTCCCATTCTTCATAACCACTAAAGTCGGAATGCTCATAATACTGAACTTATTTGCCAGTTCAGGCTCTTCATCTACATTAATCTTTCCAACTTTAATATCCCTACGCTCATCTGCAATCTCCTCTACAATAGGTACTACCCTACGGCAAGGCGCACACCAAGATGCCCAAAAATCTAAAAGAACGGTTTTATCGGAATTCAGTACTTCGTTCTCAAAATTATTTTTATTGATATTAATAGCAGACATTTTACAGTCCTCCTTATCTTTTTCTTTTTGTAGCTTTGTTATAGTCTTAAATTCATTTGTTTTCCGTGATTACATCACCATACCACATTAAATTAACTTCTTGCCATACCATCTACACTTAATATAACACCTGTAATGTAACTCGCCTCATCTGATGCAAGAAACACAAACGCATTGGCAATATCTTCTGGCTGTCCAAGACGACGCAATGGAATTCTTTCAATCATAGGTTCGATAACTTCCTTTGGCACAGCTTTCATCATATCAGTTTCTGTAATCCCAGGTGCAACAGCATTAACACGAATACCTTTCTCTCACAATTACTTCGCTCATTTACTTCTCCTTTCGCACAAGAGATATTAGAAATTTTAATAAATAAAAATACAAAAGGCTATGACCTGCGAGGCATAAAATATAACCGGAATTAGTGTTCCAAGTCGCCATAAACAATTATTTTTGTCAACCTGCGTCGCCCAAGTCGCCAATATTTCACTTTCCACGTCGCCAATAATTAAATATGGCGACTTGATGGCAGCGTGCAGCTATTTTTACACCAAATCCAGAAAATGAGCTAAAAAAAGAGACCCATACCAAAAATGATATGAGTCTCCAAAAAGCCTATAAAATCAAGCTTTCTATTTAGAATTTGCCCTCATCAGAAGCCTGCTGAACAGAAACGGCAACTGCTACTGTAGCACCAACCATTGGGTTATTACCCATTCCGATAAGTCCCATCATCTCAACGTGAGCCGGAACTGATGAAGATCCTGCGAACTGTGCATCTGAATGCATACGTCCCATTGTATCTGTCATACCGTATGAAGCTGGTCCTGCTGCCATGTTGTCTGGGTGAAGTGTACGTCCTGTACCACCGCCTGATGCTACTGAGAAGTACTTCTTACCCTGCTCGATACACTCTTTCTTGTATGTACCTGCTACCGGGTGCTGGAAACGAGTTGGGTTTGTAGAGTTTCCTGTGATAGAAACACCAACGTTCTCGTGATGCATGATTGCAACACCTTCCTGAACATCATCTGCACCGTAACACTTAACTGTTGCACGGAGTCCATCTGAGTATGCATGCTCAGATACGATGTTGAGCTTAGCTGCCTTGTAGTCATACTGTGTCTCTACGAATGTGAATCCGTTGATACGTGAGATGATCTGTGCAGCGTCTTTTCCAAGTCCGTTAAGGATAACACGCAGTGGTTTCTGACGAACCTTGTTTGCCTTCTCAGCGATTCCGATAGCACCCTCAGCGGCTGCGAATGACTCGTGACCTGCTAAGAAACAGAAGCACTCTGTCTCCTCCTCGAGGAGCATCTTTCCAAGGTTACCATGTCCTAAACCTACCTTACGGTGATCAGCAACTGATCCAGGGATACAGAATGCCTGAAGTCCCTCTCCGATTGCTGCTGCAGCGTCTGCTGCTCTTCTACATCCTTTTTTGATTGCGATTGCTGCACCAACTGTGTATGCCCAGCAAGCGTTCTCGAAACAGATTGGCTGGATTTTCTTTACCTGATCGTAAACATCAAGTCCAGCGTCCTTTGTAATTTTTTCAGCTTCTTCGATTGAGCTGATACCATAGCTGTTAAGTACAGCATTGATCTGGTCTATTCTTCTTTCATATGCTTCAAATAATGCCATTGTCGTTCTCCTTTCCTCTTATTCCTGTCTTGGATCAATGATCCTAACAGCACCCTGCTCTGGAGTTACACGACCGTATGATCCTGAAGCTTTCTCCCAAGCTGTGTTAGCGTCATCACCCTTTTTGATAAAATCTGTCATTTTTCCAAGAGAAACGAACTGGTATCCAATTACTTCATCGTTCTTGTCAAGAGCGATTCCTGTTACATAGCCCTCAGCCATCTCAAGGTAACGAACTCCCTTTGCCTTTGTTGCGTACATTGTACCAACCTGTGAGCGAAGTCCCTTTCCTAAATCCTCAAGTCCTGCTCCAACAGCAAGTCCATCATCAGAGAATGCAGACTGTGTACGACCGTAAACGATCTGTAAGAATAACTCTCTCATAGCTGTATTGATGGCATCACAAACTAAGTCTGTGTTTAATGCCTCAAGAATTGTCTTACCCTGTAAGATTTCTGCTGCCATAGCTGCAGAGTGTGTCATTCCTGAGCATCCGATAGTCTCAACTAATGCCTCTTCAATTACTCCATTCTTTACATTGAGTGAGAGCTTGCAGGCACCCTGCTGTGGTGCACACCAGCCTACACCGTGTGTAAATCCTGAAATGTCCTCAATTTTCTTAGAATGAACCCATTTTCCTTCTTCTGGGATAGGAGCTGGCTCATGTTTTGCGCCCTTAGCTACAGGACACATGTTTTCAACTTCCTTAGTGTAAATCATCTTAAGACTCCTTTCGTTATGGTTTTAACATACCCGATTTATTCTCTCATATTTTTTGTCATAAGTCTAGAGTATCATCGACAAAAAACAACAAAAATACAATATTTTTTCAAACAACATTACTATTTTTAAGAACTACGTTGTCCTTGTCCTTAAAAATGTGGTTTGCAGGGATGACTCCGCGTACTCTTGAAAGCGTATAAATGTTTGAATTTCTTCCTATTACTGTTCCCGGATTGAGCACTGAGTTGCAGCCTACCTCCACATGGTCACCGAGCATAGCGCCGAATTTCTTGCGGCCGGTTTCAATCTCCTCTTTTGTATCGTAAACATCCTTTACGACTACAAGAGTCTTGTCGCTCTTTACATTTGATGTAATAGAGCCTGCGCCCATATGTGATTTGTAGCCAAGAATTGAATCACCTACATAGTTGTAATGAGGCACCTGTACTGAGTTGAAGATGATGACATTTTTGAGCTCTGTGGAGTTACCTACTACTGAGCCCTTTCCTACGATTGCGCTGCCACGGATAAAGGCGCACTGTCTGATTTCTGCATCCTCGCATATGATGAGCGGACCGTGCAGATATGCGCTGTCAAATACTGTTGCGCTCTTTGCCACCCAGATATCTTCTCCTCTTTTCTCATAGATTTCAGGGTCGAGTGTTGGTCCTATCTCCTTGATGAAATCACTTATTCCGGCAAGTGCCTCCCATGGATAAGTGAACTGTGATAAATACTCCTTTGCGATTGTTTCATCCAGATTATAGAGGTTTGTTATTTTTGCGTTTTCCATTTTTCTATGTCCTTTCTTTTATGTAAAAATTATTAACTATTACTTTAACTGTCATTTAAATATTTAAGCCCCAATGATAATGTTAATTATAGATTTAATAATTAATTATAGGCAGAGCTACTCGCCGAACAGTTCATGCGCCGCCGCAAGTGCCGCCTCCGACACATCATCTGCCTGTGCACTATCAGCTGCCATATCAAATCCTGCCAGAAATTCCTCTGGGATTCCCATCTCATCCATAGTTGTATTATTCATGGTTGTCTCATCCGACGCATCATCTGCCGTGCTCTGTACTTCAGCATTGTTCTGTGCATCAGCATTGTTATATACATCAGCATTGCTCTGTGCATCGGCATTGCTCTGTGCATCAGCATTGTTATGTGCATCAGCATTGTTATGTACTTCAGCCGTGCTCTGCACTTCTTCCTCCCCCGGGTTATCGAAATCAAATGATATCTGGTCATTTTCAAACTTAAGACATGTATCGAATACATTTCCCGCCTTGGAGGTGAAGCCTGTGACCTTCTTTTTGGTCTTTCCTGTGGTAAACAGCTCCGTGAGAATTTCCTCTGAAAGCTCCACCTTTGCCACAGTATGCCAAACATTGAAGCCGCACTCACACTCATATTTCCACTGTGTCTTTTTTAGAGGTCTGCCACACTTTGGACAGAGTACATTTGTCTCGATTGGCTTAGGCTTTTCGGGGAAATCAAAGGCTATATCTCCGTCTTCTGTGAGCTTTAGCGGTGCATCAAACTTCATGCCTGTCTTTGAGACAAATCCTGATATAACTTCTGTCTTTTTCTTTGTCAGAAGCTCCTTAAGGACTGATTCCTTTATCTTGACGCTTGCGACCTTGCCCACCATAAAGCGGCAGCTCTCAGGATCATCACGTCTGTTGTTCTCACATACAAAGCCAAACGGCGCCACCTGGATTTTGCCTCCGCACTTCGGACATACTACATCCTTCACTGTCTTTGGCTCTACATGGTCAAAATCAAACTGGACAGAGAGCTTCTTGTTTTCATCCTCCTTAAGCACCAGACACGCATCGAAGCGTTTCCCGCTTTTGGATTTAAAGCCTCGTATGGTCTCGGTCTTTTTATCATTAAGAAGCTGCTTTAAGTTTGCGGCTGTGATTGTCTTTCCCGCAATCTGTCCCACCGAAAAGCGGCAGCTTCCCGGCTCATCACCCTTGTAGTTCACACATCCATAGCCAAACGATGTCTTTTTTATCTGACCACCACAAAGCGGACAGACAACATCCTTTATGATTCATCCTCCACATTATCAAAGTCAAAAGCCACGACTGTATGCATTTTCTCACTGCCCTCTGTGACAGGCTCTTTCTTTAAGACGAGGCATGCATTGAAGCGCTTTCCCGATTTTGATTTAAAGCCCTTTATCGTCTCTGTTCTGCCGTTTGCCATGAGCTCTAAAAACTGTACCTGTGACAGCTGCTTGTCTGCTATCCTTCCAACGAAGAAATGGCAGCCATCCTCTGTCTGTCTGTTATAGTTTGCACATCGGTAGCCGTATGGCGACACATATATATCGCCTCCGCAGTCCGGGCATACAATGCCCTCGACCTTTTGCGGCTTTACGTTTTCAAAATCAAAGGTGGCTGATACCTTGTTCGTCTGTTCATCCTTGTTGAGCTTTAAGCATGCATCAAAGCGTTTGCCGCTCTTCGACTTAAAACCACGGATTGTGTCGGTGATTCCTTCTTCAATCAGCTTTTTGACCTGTTCCTCCGGAATATCAAGTCCTGCCACCTGTCCGATATTAAAATTACATCCTGATTTATCATTTTTGTAATTGGCGCAGCATAGCCAAACGGTGTGGTCACTATCTCACCGCCGCAGACCGGCACTTGACACCTATCTTTCGTCTGGCCGCCGCACCTCTGGCATTTTGCTGCAAAGCTGCTGATGCGGTCTGCAATCTCAGGGCGCAGATTCTGCTCAATCATCTTTTCTGTCTCTTTGCGGATAAAGCTCTCAAGCTTTCCCCTGTATTCCCAGAAATCCACCGTGCCCCTTGTAATTCCGTCCAGTCCCTTTTCCCAGTTGGCTGTCATCTTTGGATTAAGAAGTGCCGGAACTGTCATGTATACGACCTCAAACACCATCTCGCCAAGCTTTCGGGTGTGAGTATCTGTGTCTTTTTGTTCAGATTCAGATATCCTATACGGACAAGCTTCTGGATTATCTCCGCTCTCGTTGCTGAGGTGCCTATTCCTGAGCCCTTTATCTGCTCACGAAGCTCCTCGTCCTCGATAAGCTGTCCTGCATTTTCCATGGCAAGCACCATGGAGCCTGATGTATAGCGCTTTGGCGGAGATGTCTTACCAAACTTGATATTATAGCCTTGGCATGCTATCTCATCCCCCGCCTTTAGCTTATCGGCAAGCTCAAGCATCACCTTGGGATTTACGACTATCTCATCATTGCTGCCGTTTGCTGTGCTGTTTTCATCTGTACTATCTGCAGTTTCACTGTTTTTACCAAGTATTCGTGCGTTTGATTCCTCAAACGACTTCTTTTTCGGCGGATTCGCCACCTGTAAATAGCCCTCGCTCTTTAGTACCTTTGATGATGCAAAAAAACTTTCCTTATCCACATCTACGACAAGCTTCACATTCTCATACTCTGCCGGTGGATAAAAAATACTAAGGAAACGCCTGACAATCAGTTCAAATACTGCTCTTTGAAGCGATGTAAGCCCCGAAAGCTCTGTAAGCTGACCTGTCGGAATGATAGCATAGTGATCTGTTACCTTGCTGTCATCCGTGTACTGCGTATCAGCTATGTTGGCATATAGCCTCTTTTGCATAATATGCTCCACAAAGTCTGCTGTCGGTTCAAAACCTTTAAGCCTGCTTATATTTTTTCCAATCTCCTTTGCCACAGCGCTTGAGAGCACCCTGGCATCTGTTCTAGGATAGGTGGTGAGCTTTTTTTTCATACAGATCCTGAGCACCTGTAATGTCTCATCAGGCTGATTTTAAACTTCTTTGAGCACTCTGCCTGCAGCTCCGCCAGGTTGAAAAGAAGCGGTGCTCTTTTTTTAGCAATATTCTTAACTATAGATTTAATTTTCGCCTGTTTGCCGTTTAATTCTTCAATTAAAGCGAGTGCATCTTTTTCCTCTTTGAAGCCATTTTCCTTGTATAAAAGCGGTGATTCAAAGTACCTTGAGCCTTCTACAGCCTTCCACTCTGCCTCTACACCGGCATCCGTAAACCTGCCGATTACCCTGTAAAACGGAGTCTCCTTAAAGTTTCTGATTTCGCGCTCACGGATTACTACCATTCCAAGCACACAGGTCATCACTCGTCCGACCGCGATTGCCGTGTACGAGCGTGTACCCGCTGCATCGTTTAGCAGATTGCCGTATTTGACCGACATGACACGCGAAAAGTTTATGCCCATCGCATAGTCCTCGATGGTACGCATGATGCCGCTCTTTCCGAGGTTTGCATATGCACTCATCGGCTTTGCCTCTTTTATGCCTCTTAGGATTTCCTCCTCGGTCTGAGAATCTATCCAGACTCGAAGCTCCTCCATGCCTTCCCTGACACCGCCAAAGTTTCTGATATTCTCCTCGATGGTCTGTCCTTCTTTTCCGGCATCACCTGCCCAGTAAACTCTGTCAATGTCCTCTCTCTGCAAAAGAGCGTGCACAATATTGTACTGCTTGCGCACGCTGTCTATCACATCGTATTTGTATTCCTTTGGCAGAAACGGCAGATCCTCAAGACGCCATTTCTTGTATTTCATGTCGTAGGACTCAGGGTAGACCAGCCCGACTAGATGTCCCACGCACCATGAAATCACATATTCTCCATTTTCTATATAACCGTCATTGCGTCCGCTCACCCGCAGCACCTTCGCAAATTCCTGTGCCACGGATGGCTTCTCTGTTATTATCAGTGATTTTCCCATAAGCTCCTCTATAATTCATTCATGTTGATGAGCTTGAATCTAGGGTCTCTGACCACATAGCTTTGCAGTGCAGGCTCAAAATCCGTTGCCGAAAACAGATAATAGTCATCAGATGTAAGCCTTGCCTGCTCCATAGCCATAGCCATATTCTCGCACATATCCATGGTCATCATTGGCTTGTCCCAGTTGCAGAAGCCGATGATACTCCTTCTATCTTCACTCTGAGCCACGATGTCTATGCGGCCTGTCTTTCCAATCCATGTACCACACGCTTTATGGTAAACGGAAGCTGTCCCATCTGATTTAATATAAGCAGATACTCTGTGCAGACTCCCTGCAAATAATCTCTCAAGATACGCATCAAGCTCTTTTTCTATATATGTATCATAAAACTCTTCCGGTGAAAGCAGATACAGATTAGACATATTCGGATAGACAAACTTAAACCAGAAATTAACAAATGTGTCTTTTATCTGATATACGCCCTTCTTGGCATTTTCCCATCCGCCGGTCTCAAATGAAACTACTTTTTCCACGATATTGAAGTTAGCAAGATTTTTTAAATATACGCTGATTTTGGCACGCGAAAATTCCTGTCGCATGGAAAATATCATTGAGCTTGTTCTCGCCTCTTGCGATTGCTGCAAGTATTGTGCTATATGCAGAAAGTTCTCGAAGCTCTGATGATATAACAGCATCCGCCTCACCATACAGTGCTCCCGATGGTGTCAATATGAGCCTGCATATATTTTCCTTAAAGGATTTAGCTGCATCCCACTTATCCAGATATGCCGGAACTCCACCGATTGCTCCGTAAATTCTCACGATTTCCGCGACCGGAAGACTTTCAAAATGTCTTACAACCTCAAGGAAATTGAGCGATTCAAGCTTCATTTCGGCTCCCTTAAACTGCTCTGCTGCCTCTTGTGTGGCCCAGACTGTAGATGATGTGGCAAGTATTATAAGTACAGGTCCCGGATACAGCTTGTGCTTTTTAAGCTTTGCAACTGCTTCCATAAATGATGCATCCCTCTTTGCCACAAACTGTGCCTCATCGATTATCACGACAAGCTTGGAAGGGTCTCCTGATTTGATTCTCGCGAAGTACTCCTCATATGTCTGTCTGCTCAGGCTCACCTTGTACTGACGGCTTATCTCCTCCCCCATCATCTCAAGCTGATGCTCTGGCGATGCCTGTCTGCATCTGTAGTAAAAGAATTTCTTTCCGTCACAAAATTCCTTTATGAGCTCCTCCTTTTGACAGCCTCTCCTTCCGTAGAGCACTACGAGCTGGTTGCCCGACTCTTTATAGAGCTGCTCAAGTTTCTCTAAATCTGTGTGTTTTGCTTTCATAATATTCCTCCAAAATAATCAACTGGAAATATTATATCACAATTTAACACATATACAAATAGATTTTAATTATAATTTCCGAGCTCCTATTGTAGCTTTCACTTTATTTCTGACAAACATATAGCAGATAGCCTGCATGATGATTGTCGCTATCCATGAACCGGGATATGATATAAACAGAAAAAACAGCGACCTGTGGCTTGGAAACAGACCATATATCCAGATGATTCTGACTCCGACTGTTCCTATTATAGAAAGTATCATAGGTACAGTTGAGTATCCCATTCCTCTTAGTGCTCCCGGAAAAAGGTCCATGATTCCACACAGGAAATATGGGATTGTTGTAATTGAAATAATCTCAAGTCCTGATTTAATTACCTCGCTATTACCTGTATATATGCCAAGTATCTGTGTTCCAAATATGTATGAAGCACTTCCCATCACAAGTGCTACCGCTGTCGTGAGAAACAGACAGTCTATCAGTACCCTGTCCATTCTCTTTTGTTTTCCTACCGCATAGTTCTGGCTTGTAAAGCTCATGCAGGCCTGTGTGATTGAGTTGACAGATACATACAAAAAACCAAGTATATTGTTTGCCGCCGTATATCCAGCCATGGCTATTGAACCAAAGGAATTGACTGATGACTGAAGCATGGCATTTGAGATATTTATGACTGTGCTCTGTATGCCGGCCGGGATTCCCACCTGAAATATCTGAAGCATATATTCCTTATCAATTGCAAGCTTATTAAAGCAGAGCTTATAGCTGGTATCTGCTTTGCTCAGACAGTATAATACAAGCACACAGGATACAAACTGCGAAACAATTGTACCGATTGCAACACCTGCAACACCCAGTTTGCACACTATTACAAAAAACAGATTGAGCAGTGCATTGATACAGCCTGAAATAATCAAAAAGATAAGAGGTCTCTTTGTATCACCGACAGCACGCAAAATTGCCGCGCCATAGTTATAAAGCATAAAAAACGGCATACCGCAAAAATAGATCCTCATATAAATAGTAGAAAGACCTATGACATCATCCGGTGTACCCATAATTTCCAGCGCACCCCTTGCAAAAATAACACCGACCACACCCATCACAATACCACTTATGAGTGCAATCATAATAGCTGTGTGCACCGTCTTAGACATCTCCTTATCCTTGCCTGCCGCATAAAATCGGGCAGCGAGCACATTCGCACCAAGCGATATACCCATAAACAGATTGACAAACACATTGATAAGTGCCGTAGTCGAGCCAACAGCCGCAAGTGATTTGCTGCCACTAAACTGTCCCACGACAATAATATCCACAGCATTAAACGCTAACTGCAAAATACCCGAAATCATAAGCGGCAACGCAAACGAAATGAGCTTATCCATTATTGAACCGTTCACCATATCAATTTCATACTTATTATTCTTCACTTATCTCTACCTCTTAAAAAATATTCTCCTCAGCCTATCTATTTTACCACGATAAAATATAAATTCAAGCAATAATAAGTTAAACGAAAGTAAAAAAAAGAGAGTCCCTTTTAAGGGACTCGACTTTTGCATAATAATTAATTCACAGAGTGAGGATTTTCCGTTCAATACACTGCCTTCACCGGAGAGTACACAGTATGTTCCGAAGAAAATATGAACTGCCACGGGTTTCCAATAGGTCAAATGACAGTTTAGACTTGAAAACTGCCATAGCCTATCCATAAAAAATCCCGTGGCTAACTTCATATTTTTTCTGAGGAATACTACTGTGTGCTCCCACGGTGCCCACAGCCCACAAACGGAAAATCCGCCCTCATAATAATATTTTCCAGCAAATTGCTAAATCTACTTCTTTGTGATGTAACCCTGTGCCTTAAGAAGCTCTGCACAAAGCACTGCTCCACCGGCTGCACCACGTACTGTGTTGTGTGAGAGTCCGACGAACTTCCAGTCATAGACTGTATCCTCTCTGAGACGTCCGACATTGATTCCCATACCATGCTCATAATCCACATCAAGTGCAACCTGAGGACGATTATCCTCTTCACAGTATCTGATGAACTGCTTTGGTGCGCTTGGAAGCCCAAGCTCCTGTGGTACTCCGCTGAACTTCTCGAGTGCCTCGATGAGCTGCTCCTTTGTAGGGTTCTTTTTGAACTTGACAAATACAGCTGCTGTATGACCGTTTAATACAGGAACACGGATACACTGGCATGTGATAACCGGTGACTCTGCAGGAACAATCTGTTTCTTCTCATCATCCACATATCCCCAGAGACGAAGTGGCTCTTTCTCAGATTTTTCTTCCTCTCCACCGATGAATGGAATAATGTTTCCAACCATCTCAGGCCAGTCCTTGAATGTCTTTCCGGCACCTGAGATTGCCTGATATGTTGTAGCAACAACCTCATATGGCTCAAACTCTTTCCATGCTGTAAGAACCGGAGCATATGACTGGATTGAGCAGTTTGGTTTTACTGCTACGAAGCCTCTCTTTGTACCGAGACGCTCCTTCTGATATTTGATAACCTCCATGTGCTGTGGGTTGATTTCAGGTACAACCATTGGCACATCAGGTGTCCATCTATGGGCACTATTGTTTGAAACTACAGGAGTCTCTGTCTTTGCGTAGTCCTCCTCGATCTTCTTGATCTCGTCCTTTGACATATCAACGGCTGAGAATACAAAGTCAACCTGTGAAGCAACCTCTTCTACCTCATTGACGTTCTTTACGATGATTTTCTTAACTGCCTCAGGCATTGGTGTGTCCATTTTCCATCTATCACCAACGGCGTCCTCGTATGTCTTGCCTGCACTTCTTGGGCTGGCTGCAATTGTTGTTACCTCAAACCATGGATGATTCTCTAAAAGAGAAATAAATCTCTGTCCTACCATTCCTGTTCCACCGAGGATACCTACTTTAAGCTTTTCACTCATTACTCTAATCTCCCTATCTTCTAGAATTTCTTCGACCATGTCATACACTATACTTTGACATTAAAATCAGGTTTTGTCCGTCTGTCGCGTACAACTGTCTTTATAGGAAATATATTACTTGAAACTCTAATGAAAAACAAGGAAAAAACTATATTAAATTAATAATTTTTCTCCATGTTTTTTATAAAATATGCACAAAAACTACACTTCATCCTCCAATTTGACTTCATATACTCGTCGTAAACGGCAATTACCTTGTCCATTGATGTCTTTGATGGTGCTCCAACTGTACACCTTGTGCTGACACAGGTCTCCATTGAAATGGCATCAAATACATCCTCCTCAAATACCGGAGAGATAGCCTTGAGCTCGTCAATGCTCATATCGTCGATTGCAATGCCCTTGTCGATGCAGTAAAGCACTATTCTTCCTACAATACCATGTGCATCCCTAAACGGTACACCCTTTTTAACGAGATAATCAGCTGCATCTGTGGCATTTGTAAAGCCATTGTTTGCACTCTTTCTCATCACGTCCTTGTTAAACTTCATTGTATCAATCATTCCCGTAAAAAGTGCGATACATCCCTTTGCAGTGTCGAATGCATCAAATGCCAGCTCCTTATCCTCCTGCATATCCTTGTTGTACGCAAGCGGAATACCCTTCATGGTGGTAAGAAGCGACATGAGTGCACCGTATACACGGCCTGTCTTTCCTCTGACAAGCTCTGCTATATCAGGATTTTTCTTCTGTGGCATGATTGAGCTTCCTGTGCTGTACGCATCGTCAATCTCAACAAACTGGTATTCGTTTGAATTCCATATGATAATTTCCTCAGAAAAACGTGACAGATGCATCATGATAGTTGAAAGAGCCGATAAAAACTCAATCAGATAATCTCTGTCTGACACACCATCCATACTGTTAAGTGTCGGTCCGTAAAAATCCAGAAGCTGTGCTGTATAGTCCCTATCAAGCGGATATGTAGTGCCTGCGAGTGCTCCTGAGCCAAGCGGACAATAGTTCATTCTCTTATATATATCGCACAGTCTTGATCTGTCTCTCTTAAACATCTCAAAATATGCGCCCATATGGTGAGCCAGAGTGATTGGCTGTGCCTTCTGCAGATGTGTAAAGCCCGGCATGATAGTCTGTGTGTTTTCCTTCATAATCTTAAGGATAACAGCTAAAAGCTCCTTAAGCTCATCATCAGTCTCCTTCACTGTCTTTCTGGTGAAAAGACGCATGTCAAGAGCTACCTGGTCGTTTCTGCTTCGGCCTGTGTGAAGCTTCTTTCCTGTGTCACCAAGCCTGTCTATGAGTGTAGCCTCAACGAAGCTGTGGATATCCTCATACTTTGAGCTGATTTCAAGCTCCCCTGACTCTACCTCCTTAAGTATCTGCTTTAGGCAAGCCACTATATCGTTGCTCTCTGCCTGTGAGATGATGCCCTGCTTTCCAAGCATCGTGACATGGGCGATGCTGCCCTCTATATCCTCTTTATAAAACTTCTGATCAAATGAAATGGACGCATTGAAATTGTAAACGAGCTGATCTGTCTCCTTTGTGAAACGTCCTCCCCATAACTGTGCCATGAGATTCCTCCTTGATTATTAAATGATGATTTATTTTCATGTATCACAATGTATTGTATAAAAATAAGATGTGATACCGCCGCCTGCTCTAAACAGCCGCTTTACTGTGCTAAATTATATAATAATTTTTACTGTCACGCAACCACATTTTCACCCACGTGCTGCAATCTCTCTGTCACGCTGCTCCTTGGAAAATACACAGCCGCAGTAGTACTGCCTGTACATATCATACTGCTTTGATATCTCCGTGGACTTTTTATAGCCCTCTTTCTTCTTAAAATCAGAGAAAAGATATCGCACTCCATATTGGCTCTCTAAGTCTTTTCCTATCTCATTGAGCTTTTCGGCATTCTTCAACGGGCTGATGGAAAGTGTCGTAGTAAAAAAATCAAAGCCATGCTCCCTTGCATACTGTGCACTCTCCTCAAGACGCAGCCTGTAGCACTTAAAGCACCTCTCCCCGCCCTCAGGCACAGCTCCATGCCGCGTGCCATATCGTAAAAGCTCTTGGTGTCGTACACACCCTCCACAAAGTGAACCGGATTTTTCACCGGAAACTCATCTATAAAGCGCTTCTGCTCCTGTGCTCTCATGTGATACTCCTTTGGTGGGTAAATATTTGGATTGTAATAAAATACCGTCACCTTAAAATACTCCGAAAGCGTCTGTATGCAGTATGTGCTGCACGGTCCACAGCAGCTATGAAGTAAAAGACGTGGAGTGCAGTCATTGTCCATGCAATTTTCTTTTATTAAATCTTCCATTAATTTTTGATAGTTAATTTTATTTGCCATATTATATTATTTCTTTCTCAAATCAAAAATTTTTGACATATCCCAAAATATTATTTCAGGTAACTATTCTGCATATTTACTATTCTGATTAATTACTATTTCTGATATAAGCTGCATAATACGAACAAGGGCCGGAAGTCTCCTCCCGGCCCGGCTCATACTAATCCTCTTCTTCATATCCGAACATTAGTCTAAAAATCTTTTTTCCTGTTTCAGTCTTGAATATGCGCTTATATGCCTTGTCGATTGCACGGTTTCCCGCATCATCCTCATACAGATTTACGAGGAAATCAGCCTCAACGAGTATCTGATAATCAAGACCATCTATATTGTCATATGTGTGATGGTGACCTATGAGAAAACAAATTCTTTCAACTATGTAATTCTCAAAGCCAAGCTGTGAGAGCATCTTCTGGCGATTATCGGTCCCTCCTGCTCCTGAAGCTTTCCATCGCACCTGCCATACTTCTCCTCCGCCACACGTATGCCGATATCATGTGTGTAAGCCGCTGCCTCAAGTATAAAGAGCGAGGCATCATCAAGCTCCTCTCCTATACCGATAAGCCTTGCATAGCTGTGCACCTTGGTGAAATGCTGGATTCTCTTTGGATCGCCATCATAGTAGGCAATCATATCCATAAACAAGTCGTCTAACTGTTGTTTACTATAACTGTCACTATCCATTTAATATATTTTTCTCCTGATAATATGTTAATTAGTCTCATTGCCGGCTTTGCACCGACAATGATAACATACTACAAAGCAATCATTTTTTCAATATTTTTACACAAATATTTCTTATTTTTTGAAATCACTATGTTGTTTGTCACACTGTTATGCGGGAACAGTAACATCACTACTTTGCATCACGGAAAATTCCCCTGAATGCGAATTCTGACAAAGGCTTCTTGTAAAGCAGCTCTCCTATCAATATCTCAAGCGCTCCACCTGCAAAAATAGCAATATAGCCTAGCAATGCCACCACCGGGAGTCCAAGCTTAAAAACAGCATTAGAAACCGGCACAAACGCTGCTCCTGAAAACGCAGTAAAAACGCCCATAAACAAAACCATGAATACGATAAAGCCAAGTACATAATACTTATAGCATATGCTTGTGTACAGATATACTGTCAACAGCTCAACATCGAGCGTAAAAAGTGTGAAGATAAGCTGTTTCTTATCTGCTACGGAATTCTGTATCAGAATGACTCTTTCTATTACCAAAAATGTGAAAACAACAAGATTGATTACCGTGCTTGACATCACCGGAATGTATATCTGCAGCTTCTTTTTCAGTGATGTGGACTGGATAAGCTCTGACACATCCATCGACATGATGAGCTGAAATGTGAACATCCCGCACATCATAAAGTATACACCACCTATGATGGAAGTTCCCTTGCTCATTATATCGGATGCAATTCCGATTACTGCAAAGAATACAAACATGATCACATTCAACTTCAGTTTGTAGCCATATCTCAATAATTTAAATCCTAATTTAATATCTTTCAGCATAATATTTCTCCTTTTCAAATATACTTCCAATTTAAAATGCCTCTACACATCAACATATGATCTGCGGATACGCACCATCATATGATAATATGTCGCTGCTATCACTCCTACAAGCACCACTGCTAACACAGGTGCGATAAACCAAATTTTTTGCGCCATAAATCAAAACAGCTATACTACCTGCAATTGCCGGGAAGATAACTATAAGCGCCAGCAGATAAATATACATTCCCAGATCCATGTATCTGAATATATTTAATGAGCCAACCGAAACAATTGAAGATATCATAATAATGTCAAATATCGACCAGATATTAACTCCAAATTTAATAAATGGTATTGAAGCAATGAGTATTGTAATTCCAATACGCAGCGGTCTTACAAGTATATCCACAAGAACTGCATTCTCAAAGTATCTTACTCCGTTAAAACCTGTCTTTAAAAAATGCATGCCAAATGCATTCTTCTTGCACATACAGCCAAAGCAGAAATAGTCCTGCACCACCTCGCACATCATATAAAAATCATAAACAATTACTATAACTCCTATCCATGTCCAGATTGTTTTTGAACAGGCAATTAGCATTGATGTAAAAATTGCTAAAACCGGAATCAGTATATTTGTTATAAGACGATATTTGAGATTAGTCATAACACGGTAATCCCTGATGTATGTTAGAACTTCATTCTTTGCTTTGTTATCTTTTTTATTAATTGTTCTTTCAGTATCATGTTCCTGTGAAACCATTTTTTCCTTCATACTTCCTGACTTATTTTTCATAACACCTTACCTCGCACTAGCGCATCACAATCTTTGTGTTATTTTTCATGACCGCAACGCTTATCTGGTAAAGTGTCGGAATCTCCTTTGTCACATTAAGTCCTGCGAGCTTATCTATATTTTCCGCCAAGCATATGCCCTCAAAGCCATACGGATTTTTGGTCATTGAATAAAGCACCTTACCGGCAGCCTCTGTATCTGCTGCATCTCCTTTAATCAGGATATATTTTTCCTTCAAATCCTCAACAAAGCCCTGCTCCACAATCTGTCCGTTTTCCATTATAATGCATAATCGGTGATATTTTCCATATCTGAGATATTGTGCGTAGAGAAAAATACGCTGCGCTTACCGTTGCCCTCATGGATATACTCGCCAATCATCTGACACAGCTTATCTCTCATCAGCGGATCAAGCGGCGATGCCGGCTCATCCAGCAAAAGAAGGTCTGTCTTTCGCGCCATGACTCCTGCCAGCATGAGCTTCATCTTCATACCATCCGAAAATGAGCTGTTGGCTTTCTTCATATCAATGCTGCCATGTGAAAATATTGCAAGCTCCTCACAATATCTGTGAAAATCATCTGCGGAAAAATCATCAAACATCAGCTTGCTGATTTCCTCGATATCTTTAACTGTCCACTGCGGCAGATAGTATTTGCCGGGGCCGGTATAGCCTATGCGGTTTTTAATATCTCCCGAGTTTTCCTTCTGTTTGTCGGAATACTGTCCAAAGTATGTGATTTCACCTTTATAGTCAAGCCTGATTCCTGCTAATATATTTAAAAGTGTTGTCTTTCCTGCTCCGTTTTCTCCGATTAAAGCTGTTGCAAAGCCCTGCGGTATTGCGAAATTCTCCACATCCAGTGTAAAATTTTTAAGTTCCTTTGTGATTTTTGCTGCCTCAATTGCATTCTTTGTTGTCATTTTCATTCCTCCTGACTCGTTTCATATCTTTATTTATCCACCTCAAGCAACGCCTCAAGCATTCCTTTAAGCTCGTCGTTCGAGATTCCGGCTACCTCAGCCGCGGCTATCGCGTCTGTCAGCGACTCCTCCACCTTGCGCAGGTGCTGTTCCTTTATCATCTCACTGTCCTGTGCATTGACATAAAAGCCCTTGCCTTGCGCCGCTGTGATGAGTCCCTCATCTGCAAGCTGCTCATAAGCCTTCATCGTGGTTATCACACTGATTTTCAGGTCCTTTGCCAGCCCTCTTATCGACGGAAGGAACTCCCCCTGCTCATACCTGCCGGCCAAAATATCTGTCTTGAAGCTGTCCGCTATCTGCTGATAGATGGGCACTCCTGAATTTTGCATCAGCTTCATATGCTACCTCCGTACTGTATTCATTAACTGTTTATGTGTTATATATACACTATATACATCATGATGTCAATACCTTTCTGAAATTACTTTCTTAAAATTTCACCTTAAAATTTTGATTTGACATACACTCTTATATCTGCTACTATAATATAGCTTGCCGATATGGCTCAGTAGGTAGAGCGACGCACTCGTAATGCGTAGGCCACCGGTTCGATCCCGGTTATCGGCTTCATACATAAAAACACCTCATTCAAAACTGAATGAGGTGTTTTTTATAGATTTATTTTTTTCCCATTTTTCTCAATTTATCTTTTGCTCTATCTATTGTCTTTGTATGATCCGCAATAGGTTTCTCTGATTTGCTTAACATTTTCTCCGCTTTTTTTCCTGATATAACCATAATAGGACTTTGTGAATTATTGTACATAGTTTTTCCTCCTAATCCAAATCAGTCAATATTGATTCTACATCTCTAAACATAAACTTACAATCTCCGGCATAATCAGAATGTAATGCCCTTACATCAGATAATGTAGGAATTACCGCTTCTGCATCATCCTCCATAGTTTCAAACCCCATATTTCTATATGCATTAATTACTTTATCATTATAATAACCGCACCATAAAGAAGCAACAAAAATTCCCCTTGACATTTATAAAAAATATATTAAAATTATCTCGTTGGTTTATTTTTAGTAAACAAAAAATCTATCATTAAGCCTACAGTAAATATAACGTAAAGTATATTAGAAAAGGAAGTAAGCATGGATATCGGACATCGTATGAAGGAGCTTCGTATCCAGTACGGACTTACCCAGCAGGAGCTTGCTGACAGAGCTGAGCTGACGAAGGGATTTATCTCCCAGCTTGAGCGAAATCAGAATTCACCGTCAGTCGGCACCCTGCTTGATATCATCCAGTGCTGGGTATGACACCGGCGGAGTTTTTTACGGATACGGAACCTGAGCAGATTGTATACAAGGCAAACGACTATTTCGAGAAAATTGACGAGGAAAAAAACAGCAAGGTGGAATGGATCATTCCAAACGCACAGACCCGCTCCATGGAGCCTGTCAGGCTCACTCTTCATCCGGGTGGCAGTTCTGAAATATATCTGCCTCAGGAGTGTGAGGAGTTTGGATATGTGATAAAGGGCACAGTGAAGCTTTGCTATGGTGGCAAAGTGCACACCGTAAAGGCCGGTGAGTCCTTTTATTTTAAAGCCGGTAAGAAGCATTTTATTGAAAATAAGTCTTCAAAGGATGCCATGCTCATATGGGTCAGCAATCCTCCAAGCTTCTGACGCTTCCCCTGCAGAAGCTCTTTTATAGGTCTGTAATTACTGCCGGCCACATTTTTAGTGTGTACAGCAGCAAATTATAAACATACAGGTCCTACCAGTACTATAATTACATGAGAAAGGTTTACACCATGGGAAAGAAATTAATTGATTTTATCGATATCACAAAGTCATACAACGGCAATGTTGTACTCGACGATTTAAATCTATACATCAGGGAGAATGAGTTTCTGACGCTGCTTGGACCATCAGGCTGCGGAAAGACCACCACACTTCGCATGCTCGGTGGCTTTGAGACACCGGACAAGGGAAAAATCATGTTTAATTCAAAGGACATCACAAATGTGCCTGCAAACGAGAGAAATCTGAACACTGTTTTCCAGAAATACTCTCTTTTCCCTCATATGACAATAGCTGAAAACATCGCGTTTGGTCTTAAAATAAAGAAAAAAAGCAAGGCTTACATTGATGACAAAATAAAGTATGCATTAAAGCTCGTCAATCTCGACGGCTTTGAAAACCGCTCTGTGGATTCTCTTAGCGGAGGCCAGCAGCAGCGTATCGCTATTGCAAGAGCTATTGTAAACGAACCTAAGGTACTGCTGTTAGACGAGCCGCTTGGCGCTCTCGACTTAAAGCTGCGCCAGAGCATGCAGTATGAGCTTATCCGCTTCAAAAATGAGCTCGGTATCACCTTCGTCTACGTCACACACGACCAGGAGGAAGCGCTTACAATGTCTGACACCATCGTAGTCATGAATCAGGGCTATATCCAGCAGATTGGCACACCAGAGGACATTTACAATGAGCCTGAAAATGCCTTTGTCGCTGACTTTATCGGGCACAGTAATATCATCGACGGTGTTATGATAAAGGATAAGCTTGTCGAGATACTCGGTGTAAAGATGCCTTGTGTGGACGAGGCTTTGGTGAGAACACGCCTGTCGATATAGTCATCCGCCCGGAGGATGTGGAGCTGGTGCCTGCGGAGGACGGCTACATGCAGGGCGATGTCGTATCAAATATCTTCAAGGGAGTGCACTATGAGCTTGAGGTAAAGGCTAACGGCTACGACTGGATGGTGCACACCACCAAATATGTAGAGGTCGGCAGTCATGTGGGTATCAAGGTGATTCCATTTAATATCCAGGTAATGCACAAGCCTGAGTCCTCAGATGAAAAGGCGGTGGAGATAGATGTCTAAAATAAAGAAACAGCTGCTCGCAGGGCCGTACCTCATATGGATTATCGGATTTATCATACTTCCGCTTTTCATGATTGTGTACTATGCATTTAAAGGCTCTGACGGAGGCTTCACATTTGAATATGTGGCTGCAATAGCACAGCACACCAATATCAAGGCACTGCTTTTATCCCTACGGCTTGGAATCATATGCACCATAATATGCCTGGTGCTATCCTATCCGCTTGCGATGATTTTAAACGGCTTAAAGATTAAAAACCAAAGCTTTGTAGTATTTGTTTTCATGCTTCCTATGTGGATGAACTTTATGCTTCGAATACTCGCATGGAAGCAGCTTTTGTCCAAAAACGGTGTCATCAACTCGATACTCACCACTCTCGGACTGCCGGGCTTCAACATCATGAATACCTCCGGAGCAGTCGTGCTTGGCATGGTCTATGACTTTCTGCCATTCATGCTGTTGCCTATATACAACTCCATGACCAGAATCAAAAACGACTGGATTGAGGCGGCTCTTGACCTCGGTGCAAACAAAGTCACAATATTTTTCAAGATTATACTGCCACTTACAGTTTCCGGTGTCATAAGCGGAATCGTAATGGTTTTCGTGCCATCACTCACATCCTTTGCCATCTCACAGATACTCGGTGGCGGCAAGGTCCTGCTCATCGGAAATATCATAGAACAGGATTTCGTCCATGGCTCGCAGTGGGGCGCAGGAAGCGGTCTCTCACTCGTGCTCATGGTATTCGTATTAATCAGCATGGCACTCGTCAATCTGTTTGATAAGGAAGGAGACCAGAGCGCATTATGGTAAAAAAAATAGCATCAAGGGTATATATGGGACTGATTTTTTTGTTTCTGTATCTACCTATCGTTGTATTAATAGTACTCTCCTTCAACAACTCCAAATCCAAGGTTAAATGGGGAGGCTTCACGCTCGACTGGTACATAAAGTGCTTTCAGAGTGAGCGGATTATGTCGGCATTTTCTACAACACTGCAGATTACGCTGCTTGCAGCTGTGATTTCTACAATAATAGGAACTCTCGCAGCCATGGGTATAAGCGCCATGAAGAAACGTAACCAGACAATCTATCTGGGCGCTACAAACATCCCGATGCTCAATGCAGATATCGTGACCGGTATCTCAATGATGCTTTTGTTTGTAAAATTCATGAATCTGGGCTTTGTGACAGTGCTTATCGCACACATCACGTTCAATATCCCTTATGTGATACTCAATGTGCTTCCAAAGCTCAAGCAGACCAACAAATACACCTATGAGGCCGCACTTGACCTGGGCGCATCACCTCTATATGCATTTTTCAAGGTCACCTGGCCTGAAATAAGCCCCGGAGTGTTCTCAGGCTTTATGATGGCGGTCACAATGTCACTCGATGACTTCTCCATCACCTACTTTACAAAGGGTGCCGGAGTAAACACACTCTCAACCATGCTCTACACAGAGCTAAAAAAGGGTGTAAAGCCGGAGCTGTATGCTCTGTCAACCATACTTTTCTTCACAGTGCTGCTGCTTTTGGTTGTGGTAAACATCAACTCAAACCAAATACCTGTCAGCGCATCAAAGAAGCCTGCAAGGGCTAAAAGCTGCGCATCGTAAAGCGTAGTGTGAGCATCGCAATTGTTGCAGTACTCGTAATCGGCTGCTTTTCGGTATTTACCATAAGCGCCGGAAGCACGAACAATGACAATGCCATAACAGTGCTAAACTACGGTAAATACATCGATGAATCAGTAATCGACAGCTTCGAGCAGGAAACCGGAATCACCATTAAATACGAGGAATACGAGGAGCCTGAGGAGATGTACACAAAGTACAAGTCCGGTGCCATCGATTACGATGTCATCTGCACCTCTGACTACATCATCGAGAAGCTCATAAGTGAGGGTGAGGTCAACAAGATAGACTACAGCTCAATGCCAAACTATCAAAATGTAAATCAGGATATAATCGATATGTCCGCATCCTTTGACCCGACACATGAGTATACTGTGCCTTATTTCTACGGCACACTCGGCATACTATACAATAAAAAGATGGCTGATGCATCAGACCTAAATACCTGGGACTGCCTGTGGAACGGCAAATACAAGGACAACATGATTATGATTAATTCTGTCCGTGATGCCTTTACTCCCGCCCTTCGCACACTTGGCTACTCGATAAACGAGACAGACACAGCAAAGCTCGATGAAGCATTTGATATACTGAACAAACAAAGCAGTGATGTGCTCGC
>ENA-OQMZ01000273-OQMZ01000273.1-human-gut-metagenome-genome-assembly--contig:-NODE-273-length-22956-cov-3.718779_pt1 | contig 22956 bp, 22 predicted proteins | sample MGYA00242621_ERZ504862 | MGnify/ENA primary metagenome ERZ504862 (study PRJEB26092, sample SAMD00036393) | human gut metagenome | host: Homo sapiens | study: EMG produced TPA metagenomics assembly of...
AAGAAAAAAAGCCAGTTATTAGCTAAAAAAGAATGTAAAGGAAAAGTAAGAAAACAAAAACAAAATGAACAATGATACGATAGAACTAACTTGGGAAAGCAGAAAATTAATTTGTAAAATAGAAAAGTGGGAGGAAGCATATGAAGAAAAAAGTAATCGCGATTGTGTGTGCAGTCGCAGTGCTGGCGGCAGCCGGAGGGGGAGTGACATGGCATTTCCTTGGAAACGGTACAAAAGAGGACGATAACGTCGTCTATGTCAATACTGTAAAAGCCTGACCAATCTGGGAACTGGAAATGGAATGGAAAACCGCTATGCCGGTGTTGTGGAGTCGGAAAATACCTGGAAAGTAGAGAAAAACAGCGAGAAAAAGGTAAAGGAAGTTTATGTGGAAGTCGGTCAGGAGGTTCAGGTCGGAACACCGCTGTTCTCCTACGATACCGAGAAATTCCAGAGTGACCTCGAGCAGGCGCAGCTGGATCTGGAACGCATAAACAATGAACTTTCAAGTATGAATACCAATATCAACCAGCTTTACAAAGACAAAAAGCAGGCATCAAAAGACCAGCAGGCAAGCATCACACTGGAAATTCAGGAAGCGGAGCTGGATTTAAAGAAAAAAGAATATGAAGGAAAATCAAAACAGGCGGAGATTGATAAATTAAACGATAACATCACCAATGCGACCGTGATCAGTGAAATCGCCGGTGTCGTAAAATCAATCAACAACGATGACAGCAGCGCCGGCGCTTACTCCGGTGACAGCTCCGACAATTCCTTCCTGACCGTTCTTGCAACGGGAGATTTCCGTGTAAAAGGCCAGATCAATGAACAGAATATGAGCGACGGTTCGATTACCGAAGGAAGCCAGGTGATCGTGCATTCTCGTGTAGATGAGAATCAGACCTGGACCGGAACCGTGACAAAGATTGATCGGGAAAATGCACGGACAGGAAGCAATAACGTTTACAGCAGTTCGGGAGACGGTATGACGCAGTCAAGCAACTATCCGTTTTATGTACAGCTCGATGGAACAAATGGCCTGATGCTCGGTCAGCACGTTTACGTAGAGCCGGATGTCGGCCAGCAGGAAGTCAAAACAGGAATCTGGCTGTCTGACTCCTTTATCAACGATGTCGACAGCAATCCTTACGTCTGGGCCGATAATGGAAAAGGCAAACTGGAAAAACGAAGCGTAACCCTTGGAACACACGATGAAAATATGATGGAATATCAGATCACCGACGGCCTTGCAGAAGATGATGCAATCACCTTCCCGGAGGACGGTCTGGAAGAAGGGATGAAGACCGTAGTCAGCACCGACGGATCACTGGGACAGAGCAATCCGGCCGGCGGCGAGGATGACGGTATGCTTGACAACGACGATGGAATGGTCGACGACGGTATGAAGCAGGATGAAAACGGCATGGTTGACAATACCATGGACGGCGCAGAGTACAGCGGTGAGGAAGATACAACGAACGTGATCGGCGGCGCCGACAATGGTAAGGCAGAACCGGCAGACACACAGGAAGCCGGATCAGCAGATGACGGGGAGGTGCAGCGTGATTCTGGAATTAGAGAATATCTGTAAAGAATATATGCAGGGCAAAATCCCGGTTCCGGTTCTGAAAAACATCAACTTCTCCATGGAAGAAGGAGAGTACGTTGCGATCATGGGTCCTTCCGGTTCCGGAAAAACAACACTGATGAATATTGTCGGCTGCCTCGACCAGGCGACGAGCGGACGGTTGATCCTCGACGGACAGGACATCAGCAAATGCAGTGACAATCAGATGTCGGACATCCGCCTGCAGAAAATCGGCTTTGTCTTCCAGAACTTCCAACTCCTTGCAAGACAGAGCGCAATGGAAAATGTATGCCTGCCGTTGACGTACGCGGGCGTGCCGAAAAAAGAGAGAAGAGAGCGGGCAGCGATTGCCCTCGAGCGGGTGGGGCTCGGCGACCGTATGAGTTTCAAACCGACCCAGCTCTCCGGCGGACAGAAACAGCGTGTGGCGATTGCAAGAGCGATCGTCAACCATCCGAAAATTCTGCTGGCTGATGAGCCGACCGGAGCGCTCGACTCCCATTCCGGCGAGCAGGTCATGGAGCTGTTCCAGAGCCTGAACGACGAGGGCGTCAGCATCTTGATGATTACGCATGACGCGGAGATCGCATCGATGGCACAGCGCACCGTGGAGATCCGCGACGGAATGATGAAATCGAAGGAGGTGGCCGAAGCATGAAAAAAGGAAAAGCCGCAAAGAAAGCAGCGATTGCAGTCGTGACAGCGGTTGCCGTGGGTGGCGTCAGTGTCGGCGGTTATTACGGCATCCGCCAGGCGCAGAAGACGACCGTAAAAGTGTATCCGGTCAGTGACTTTACGAGTGGTTACTGGGGAGACAGCATGAACATGGAAGGCCAGATCACCTCGACGGCTTCCCAGAACATCTATCTTTCCGACAGCCAGACCATTTCCCAGGTTCTCGTCAAAGAGGGCGATGTGGTAAATGCCGGAGACACGCTGATGACATACGATACCAGCATGATTGAGCTGGATCTGGAAACGCAGCAGTTACAGCTTGCACAGACAAAGCTGAAAATCCAGCAGAGTGAAAAAGAACTGGAAAAGCTGAAAAAGACAAAACCGGTATCGGATACGCCGCTGAATCCGGTGGAGCCGGATTTCCCGGATTTCCCAGATGAACCCATCGATCCGGATTTCCCGGACGAACCGATTCCGACCCCAGAACCGGAGCCGACGTACGAGGATGCTGTTCTGTACAGCAGTACGAATAAGCTTGTATTTGGTTCCAAACCATACAAAGGAGAAGGAACGCAGGAAGACCCATACACCTATCTCTGCGCACCGGGAACAGTCCTGACAGGCGGATTCCTGAATCAGATGGCAGGATACGCGGATGAAAAGGGAACGAAAAAAGAAGAGGACAGCGAAGGATACTGGTTTCGCCTGGAGATTCATGAGGAAAACAAAGCCGCAGAGGCGCTGGAAACCGTGTGGGAGCAGGATGGAACGAAGATTGCGAAAGCATACGAGACTTCGTATGAAGCAGTCCTGAGTCTGAAAGAATCCGAATCGGCGGATGCACCGGAAATAAAAATCACCACGCCGCTTGCCAACACAGAGGTGGCAGAGGGCGGCGAGCTGAAGCTGAAAATCGGAATCAATGAGAAGAAAGATACCGAAGAGAAGCCGGATGAGAAAGCCGACGATAAAACGGATGATAGAACCGAGAGTCTGTCCGAGGACGATGTGACACAGCCGGGTGAAGCCGGAAATGGAAGCGGTGAGGCAGACGATTCCACGGAAAACACCGAAACGGATGTCACTTACACATACGTCTGGAAACACAACGGAAAGACAATCGACGGAGATTTTAAGGATACTTACACAAAAGAAAACATCACAAAAGAGGATGCCGGAATCTATACAGTAGAAGTGACAGCGAAAAATGACAAGGGTACTTCCATGGCAGTCAGCACTGCAAATGTGGCGGTAAAAGAAGGAACGATTACCCCGACACCAAGTGTAACTCCGACCCCGAGCGTTACGCCGGGACCGAGTGTAACTCCAGAGCCGACCGTCAGCCCGGAACCAAGTACAACACCGATTCCGACCACAGAGCCGGTTCCAACAGAAATTCCGGTGCCGAGCGAGACCCCAGTTCCGACGGAAACGCCGACGCCAACCGAAGCCCCGGCAGAACCGGAAGCGGAACCGCAGAGCGAAGATGTGCCGGAAGCAGTGCAGACGACAGCAAAAACCGTATTCTACGGTGAAAAAGCATCGGTACAGTCCCTCTTTACATCATCCACAGGAAGCAGCGCAAATAACAATACTTCTTCCGGTATGATACCCAGATGACCTACACAAAAGATGAATTGAAAAAAGCCATCAGCGAAAAAGAAAGCCAGATCCGTAATCTGAAGCTGGATCAGAAGGAAGAGGAACTCAAAGTCAAAAATACGCAGAAATCCCTGGATTCCCAGACCGTAAAAGCGACGATCAGCGGTGTGGTAAAGAAGGTTGGAAATGCAGGAAAACCCGTCCAACGACGGAAGCGCCTTTATCCAGGTCAGTGGAAACGAAGGTCTGTACGTGCGCGGCTACTTAAGCGAGACGTATCTCGATCAGGTAAAAGTCGGCGATGAACTCAACGTGACTTCTTGGTCTTCGGGTGCTTTTGCAGCGGCAACCGTAACCGAGATTTCTCCGTACCCGACAACAAGCTACATGTCGTACAGCGAGACACCAGCCTCCTTCTATCCGTTCACAGCCGTTATCCCGGAAGGCGGAGAAGGTTTTGAAAACGGTGACTGGATCGAGATTGCAATCACTGTCGGAAACGATGTAGAAAACGGCAACGGCCTGTACGTCAGCAAAGAATTCATCCGCGAGGAAAACGGACAGAAATTCGTTTATATCCGGGATGAAAATGATAAATTAAAGAAACAGAATGTGGTAACCGGAAAACTTCTGTGGGGCAGTTATTACGAAGTGAAGAGCGGTCTTTCCGAAGAGGATTACATTGCATTTCCGTACGGCAAAACCGTGGTGGAAGGCGCAGACACGAAGGAATCCAGTTCATCGGATTATTACAACAGTTAAGGAGGCGCATTATGTTAGAAAATGTAAGACTTTCCTTTCAGGGAATCTGGTCACACAAAATGCGTTCCTTCCTGACGATGCTGGGTATTATCATCGGAATTGCGTCGATCATCTCAATTGTCTCCACGATCAAGGGAACGAATGAGCAGATCAAACAGAACCTGATCGGAGCTGGAAACAACAACGTGACCGTCAGCTTAAAGCAGGGCGATGGTGATTACTGGATGGACAACGGACTGCCAAGCGGCGTGTCGAAACTGTCCGATGATCAGAAAAAGCGGATCCGCGAGCAGGATCAGGTGGAAAATGCATCGTTTTACACCGAAAGAACGTATGTGAGCGGCATCGCAAAAGGAAACACAACACTGGACAGTGCGAAGGCGCTTGGCGTGGATGAAAATTATCTGTCGACGTGCGGATATCAGATTTATCAGGGACGCGGCTTTGTGGAGAGCGATTTCTCGAAGACCCACAAAGTTGTCCTCCTCGACGATACCGCAGTGCTGACACTCTTCCCGGATGAGTCGCCGGTCGGCAAAACGATCGAGATCATGGGAGAGCCGTTCACGGTGATCGGCGTGATCAAAAAAGCCGATTCGTTCCAGCCGGTCATCAATTCCAGAGATGACTACTATACGTACAATCAGGAATCTTATCCGCTGGTGCTGATGCCGGATGTCTGCTGGCCGATCGTATTCCAGTATGATGAACCGGAAAATGCCGTTGTGATGGCAAAAACGACCGAGGATATGAGCACGGTGGGAAAGACAACAGCGGATATCATGAACGAATCCGTGACCAATACAACTGATTCTCTTTCCTATCAGGCAGAGGATCTGCTGGAGAAAGCAAAGAGTCTGCAGGAGTTAGGCCAGAGCACGAACCAGCAGCTGATCTGGATCGCGAGCATTTCGCTTCTGGTCGGCGGTATCGGTGTTATGAATATTATGCTGGTATCTGTAACGGAACGTACAAGCGAGATCGGCCTGAAAAAGGCGATCGGAGCAAGAAAACGCAGAATTCTGTTCCAGTTCCTGACCGAGGCGGCGGTGCTCACCAGCATCGGCGGACTGCTCGGCGTGCTGGGCGGCATTATCATGGCACAGGTGATTTCGAGGGTATCGCAGACGCCTGTGGCGATCAGTATTCCGGCAATCATTTTCTCCGTGGTCTTCTCCATGGTGATCGGTATCGTATTCGGACTGCTGCCGTCGGTAAAAGCAGCGAACCTGAATCCGATCGATGCGCTGCGAAGAGAATAGAACAAAAAAGAGTTGAAAAATCCGTGCGGGTACAGCGTAGGTGCTGGATCCGTGCGGATTTTTTGTGCGGCGTGTGCGGATGAAACTTAAGATCTTTACTTTTTGCGGAAAGTCGGTTATACTGGAAAATAAGCGCAATTTGCGGCACAGCAAAGAGGCATTCGAGTTTCGGATTCGGTATGTTTATGAAAATATAAGAAAGATTCAAAGACATTTCACATTCGTTTATGGTATAATCAAACAAGAGTATGACCAACGAAAAGGAGTATACGCGAATGAATATTTTGTTTTTTATCACACCGAAAAGTGAAACGGCTTATCTGTATGACGACTGCTCACTTCGGCAGGCCATCGAGAAGATCGAATATCATAAATACACGGCGGTTCCGGTACTGAACAAAAAGGGCTGCTACGTGGGAACACTGACGGAAGGAGATCTGCTCCGCATCATAAAAGAACGGTATCTTCTGAATTACCATGAAGCAGAGGATATCCCGCTCTGGCAGGTTCCGAAACGGTGGAATTATGAGTCCGTCAACATCAACAGCAACATCGAGGACCTGATCGAGATGTCCATGCGGCAGAATTTCGTTCCAGTTGTGGATGACGAGGGAATCTTCATCGGCATCATCCGAAGAAGAGATATCATCCAGTACTGTTATCAGAAAAGCGGCATCAAAGAAGAGGAAGAAGCCCGGCGCAGCGCGCGGAAACAAAACGCAGAACAGATGATTCTGCAGTAAAGAAGAAAATGAGGGAAACATTATGAAAAAACTGATCGATCTTATCCAGGAAGAGCTGGTAAAAGCCTTTACCGCTGCGGAGATGGACCCGTCCTATGCAAGGGTTTCCGTTTCCAACCGCCCGGATCTGTGCGAATACCAGTGCAACGGCGCAATGGCAGCTGCAAAAGCATACCACAAAGCACCGATCCAGCTGGCTGAAGCAGTTGTAGAAAAAGTGACCGATCACAGCGTGATCGGTGAAATTGAAGCCGTAAAACCGGGATTCATCAACCTGAAAATCAACCGGAATTTCTGGCAGATTATCTTTCCAAAATGCAGAACGATGAAGATCTTTCTGTAGAGAAAGCAAAAAATCCGAAAACCATCATCGTAGATTACGGCGGAGCAAACGTGGCAAAACCGCTTCACGTCGGCCATCTCCGTTCCGCGATCATCGGCGAGAGCATCAAGCGTATGGGACGCTTCATGGGCCACAACATGATCGGTGACGTTCATCTTGGAGACTGGGGTCTGCAGATGGGACTGATCATCACCGAGCTGCAGGAGCGCCATCCGGAGCTTGTTTATTTTGATGAGTCCTTTACGGGAGAGTACCCGGAGGAAGCACCGTTTACGATCAGCGAGCTCGAGGAGATTTATCCTTGCGCAAGCGGCAAATCGAAAGAGGACGAGGACTATAAGAAACGTGCACTCGAGGCAACGAGAGAGCTGCAGCAGGGCAGAAGAGGATATCGTGCGATCTGGAAACACATTATGAACGTTTCTGTTGCCGATCTGAAAAAGAACTATGGAAACCTCGACGTTCATTTCGATCTGTGGATGGGTGAGTCCGATGCACAGGAGTACATTCCGGACATGGTAGATTACCTGAAAGACAATGGTTATGCACATTATGACCAGGGCGCACTCGTTGTTGATGTCAAAGAAGAGACAGACACAAAAGAGATCCCGCCGTGCATGATCTTAAAATCCGATGGAGCAGCTCTGTATGATACGACAGACCTGGCAACCATCATCCAGCGTATGAAACTGTACAAGCCGGACGAGATCTGCTATCTGGCAGACAAACGTCAGGAGCTTCACTTCGTACAGTGTTTCCGCTGTGCAAGAAAAGCAAAACTGGTGAATGATGATACCGTTCTTTCCTTTATCGGCTTTGGTACCATGAACGGAAAAGACGGAAAACCGTTCAAGACCCGTGAGGGCGGCGTTATGCGTCTGGAGCGTCTGATCGGCGAGATCAACGATGAGATGTATCAGAAGATCGTGGAGAACCGCAGCGTAAAAGATACGGATGCAAGAGGAACGGCACAGATTGTCGGACTGTCTGCTATTAAATACGGTGACCTGTCCAACCAGGCATCGAAAGATTATGTATTCGATGTTGAGAGATTTACTTCCTTCGAGGGAAACACCGGTCCGTACATCCTGTACACGATCGTTCGTACAAAATCCATCCTCGGAAAATATAAAGAAGAGGGAAATGAACTGAAGAAAGGCGCACTTCTGGCACCGAAGAGCGACAGCGAGAAAGCTCTGATGCTTTCCGTATCCCGTTTCAACGGCGTTGTGGAGAACGCATTCGAGGAGAAAGCACCGCATAAGATCTGTGCTTATATCTACGAGCTTGCAAACGAGTTCAACCATTTCTACCACGAGACCAAGATCTTAAGTGAGCAGGATGAGGCAAGAAAAGCATCTTACCTGGCACTGCTGGATCTTGTCCGCGAGGTACTTGAGACCTGCATCGACCTGCTGGGATTCTCGGCACCGGAACGGATGTAAGATTCGTCAAGAGGGAAAAAATAGATAAAAAACAGGCGATTTTTTTGGCAGCCGTCGGCTTCTGTAGTTCTTGCAGAAATGGCGGCTGTTGTGTTATACTTACATCACGATTTTTCATCCGCTTGGACATTTGTCCTGAAAAATCGATTCTATATTACTCTATCGAAGAGCCATTCGGCTCAATTTATATCCATGTACAAAAACAGAATATCGGACTGACAAACACTTTGACGTAAAAAGAGGAGGCGGGATCATTGGAAAAGTAGAACTTCCGGGAGGGAAGTATCGCCTGCTGTCAGTGCTCGGAAGAGGGGCAACGTCTGTCGTTTATCTTGCAGAGAAAACTGGATCCGGAAAGCGGTATGCAGTCAAGGTAAGTATATGTGACAGGGAAAAACTGCGCCGGGAAGCGTTTCTTTTACAGAAGTTTTCATATCCCGGGATTCCCTGTGCGGTGGAACTTCTGGAAAGTGGAACAAAAAGCTTTCTGGTGATGGAAGCTGTAAACGGAAAATCTATCGGACAGCGTATGCGTAAGGGAGAACGGTTTTCCAGCCGGGAAATTCTGAAAACGGGAATTGCCCTGAGCGGGATTCTCTGTTATCTCCATGCACAGAACCCGCCGGTTTTCTACCGGGATCTGAAGCCGGACAACGTGATGATAACAGAGCGTGGTGAAATATACCTTGTGGATTTCGGTGCAGCCGGAACAGAAGAAACGGGTGTGGAAGTCCGTTATGGAACCCGCGGTTATGCAGCGCCGGAGCAGTATGACGGGAAATGTGACGCCCGTTCCGATCTTTATGCACTAGGCGCACTGCTTGCGGCAATGGCGAAGCATGCGAAAAAGCGGCAGAAAAGAGGACTCTGGCGGGTGATGGAAAAGTGTATGCAGAAAAAGCCGGAGGAGCGGTATGCGTCTGCCGGAGAAGTCAAAAAGGCACTGCGGCGGCTGGAAAGAAAGCAAAAAGGCAGGAAGACTCTGCGGATCTTTGCAGTTTTTGCTTTTCTGACAGGAGGAGCAGCTGCAGTTGCCAGCAGGATGCCATGGGGCAGTTTCCGGCGGCAGACGAATGGAGGAGCAGGGCGATCTCGTGGTTCTGCGGAAATCCGGTGGAAGAAGGCAGTCTGCCGAACTACCAGAAAGCGCGGGAAGCTTCTTAAAGGCAGACCATCTCAGTCAGGCGGGGCGTGTGGAGCAGGAACTTGTGGAATACTGTCTGGCGGATGATGCGGCAAGGGAAAAAATGCAGATGGACCATTGCTGGCTGAATTTTATGATGACACGCAGCAGGAGCCGGAAAAAGAAAAACGCTGCCGCAGATATCTTGCTGTTGCAGGAATGTATTTCAGTTTTTCCGAAGAACTGGCGCGTGAAAATGACACAGACGCCATGCGGAAAGGAATCGAAGTGCTGGAAAAGGCCGCAGGCGAGAATATGGAGGGGCAGTGGGAGACGGTTATCTGGCAGAGACTGGCGGATGCGTGCTATCTTGGCGGAAAATCCGGGGATGGGGAAAGAGAACAGGACTGGTGCCAGGAGAGCTTTCTCTATTACGAACGGCTTCTGTGCAGCAGACAGGATGGAAACCGGCGGAAAAATCTGCTCAGGGCCGCAGAGCTGGCACTGCAGTTCGACATGCAGGAAAAAGCAGAACAGTACCTCAACGAGGCAGCAGAAATTCCGGGAATGGAGGAGGACATTTTTTATCAGCAGATCAGAAAAAGATGGGAGGAAGCAGGATGAGAAAAAAGACCATATGCGCAATGATGACAGGATTCCTGGCCGTCCAGGGAATCGAAGTCCATGCGGAGACACAGCAGACGACAGGCGAGGCCGCAAGTGCGGTGGAAAGCGTGGAATTAGAAGCTGAAATCATCGAGAACAGTGATGTGACAGATGCAGACGGGAAAGCCGGACCGGAGGAACTGCTGCCGGACGAAAAGTCAGAAGAAGAACCGCCTATAGAAGAGAAACCAGAGCAGGAACCAGAGCCGCCGGAAGAGAAAACAGATCCGGCAGAGACCGGAAAGAAAAGAGAAAGAAGGAGAAAGAAAAAATGCTTCCCCCGACGGTAGTTCGGATCCGGAGAAAGAACCTGCGGAAAGGTGGGAAGAAGAGGAGGAAGAAATTTCGGAAGATTCAGAATCGGGGAAGCCAGAAGAATTGCCGGAGGCAGGAGATATGGGTTCCGGGGAATCGGAATCAGAGGAAGGATGTGAAGAAACAGATACAAAAGAATCAGAGACAGAAGAGTCAGATTCGGAGAGAACGGATTTTGGAGAAATGGACACAGAAAAACCAGATTATGAAGATGCAGGTTCAGAAAAATCCAGAATGGAAAATTTGATGCCAGAAGATCCGGAACCGGAAAAGCCTGATATGGAAGAAACGAAGCAGGAATCTCCGTCAACCGAAAAAGAGTCAGAAAATCAAACCTCGGAAACAAAAGCACCAGAAAAAGAGGAGCCTACCGTAATGCCGGATGTCGGAAAGTCAAACATAGAAAAGCAGGAACAAACGGGGCCCGGGCAATCGTCTCCGGAGAAAGAAGAACTCAAAACAGACGAACAGCTGCCCGTTGCTGCAGCCACGCCCGAGGAGGTGACCCAAGATCCAGATGATATTCCGCTACAAACAGAAGAAAGCAGTCCTCCGCCTGCCGAAACTCCATCTAAGAGTGCCGGGGAGGAGCCATCTCAAATACGGCCGCAGATCATCGCCGATTTCGTATTATCACAGATAGCAGACGAAGATTTCGAAGCGCCGAACCCCCTGATTATCCGCCCGGCCGACACCAGCGTCGAAATAGATCCCGGTTATACCCCGGAAATTCTGCTCGAGGGAGCCGCCGACACGGCTGAAATTCTTTCCTGCATGGTAAATGGCTCCGAAGCCGAATACGAATGGAAAGAAAACAAAATCTGTCTGAAAGCCGAGAGCCTTTCCGAAGGCTACAACCGCATCACTGTAAAAGTGCGTGGCGCAGACGGCATTGTACGAACCATGAAACCGTGGGAAGTCAACGTGAAACCAAAAACTTCCACACTTGTCAGCCAGAGAACCAGCCAGAAACCAAAAGGAACCCGCCTCTTGCAGTCCTTAAGGCGCCTCTGGAACCTGATTCGTGCCATTGCCGAAATTCAGAATCAGACCACCCGCTATCTGCGTGCACTCTGCAGAAAATAGCTGATCCGGTTTTGTTTGTATTTCTAATTTCGATATGCTAGAATAAAAGACATGTCATACGATAAAAAAAGTAAAAGAGGAAATAAGAGTATGTCAGATATGATATTATTTGATCTGGACGGAACCCTGACCGATTCCGGTCCTGGAATTACAAGATGCGTACAGTATGCGCTGGCATCCTTTGGCATCGAAGAGCCGGATCTGGAAAAACTGAATTGTTACGTGGGACCGCCGCTTCTGGAATCTTTCATGAATTTTGCAGGCCTTGGCTGCGAAGAAGCACAGCAGGCCATCACAAAATACCGGGAGCGGTACGAGGCAGAGGGCATTTTTGAAAATGAAGTATACGAGGGAATCCCGGAGGTTCTGGCGTATCTGAAAGAGAAGGGAAAAATTCTGGCGGTAGCATCGTCCAAACCGGAAAAATACGTGGAGCAGATCCTGGAGCATTTCGAAATCAGAAAGTATTTTACCGTAGTAACCGGTTCAGAAATGAACGAAACCAGAACCGACAAAGGAGAAGTCATCGCAGAGACGCTGCGCCGACTCGGAGCAGAAGACAGCCGTTCCGACGTGGTGATGGTTGGTGACAGAAGCTATGACGTAATCGGGGCAAGAGAAAACGGACTGCTCTGTGTCGGCGTATCGTATGGGTACGGCGGAAGAGAAGAACTCGAGGCAGCAGGTGCCGCAAAGGTATGTGATACACCGGAAGAACTGAAACTGCTGGCGGAGGATCCGAAAGAAGAGAAGAAAAGACGCGACCGCATCAAAAAAATGAAGCCGGAGCGTATCCCGTGGCTGACACGAGGAGAAAGTGGAACAGGAATCTTTGCGCCGAAAGAGAAAAAAGCAGAGAATATAAAAGAAAAAAGGACAGCGAAAACAGAGCCAAAAACGGAGGAAATCGTAATTCCTATCCAGCGGAAGCTATGGCGTCTTTTAAAACCGCTTCTGACGTACGAACTGTTTCTGATCGGAGCAACCGTACTTCTGGCGCTGATCCTGATGACGTTTACGACCGGCGGTTATCTGGAAGAGCGTATGCACGCGACATCCGTTCTTGCATCAGCAATCGGCAGTCTGGCGGCGATCCCAGTTCTCTGGAAACAGTACAAAAAAGATGAAGGCATGTTCCCGAAACCGGAAAAACGGTGGAGTGCGGCAGAGGCAGCCGCCTGTATTCTGCTGGTTATGACCTTCGGCCATCTCCTGAATACTGTAATGAACGTGACCGGCTTTACCAGAATCTTTTCCGGCTATCAGGACATGGCATCAAAGATTTATGAAGGACAGAACCCGCTGCTTCTGATCCTGTCCGTCGGTGTGCTGAGCGCGGCCGCAGAGGAAATTGTTTTCCGCGGCATGATTTACCGCAGGGCAAAAGATTTCTGGGGAACCGGCTGGGGCATCGCAGCATCATGTCTGTTGTTCGGTGCATATCACGGCAATGTGACGCAGTTTGTCTATGCAGCCGTGGTAAGTGTGCTTCTGATCCTTATTTATGAGCGGTGCGGAACACTCCTTGCCCCGGTTCTTGCGCACATGGCAGAAAATATCTGGGGACTTTACCGGAGCCAGTTCGTATCCTGGATGACCCAAAAAGCGCCGGCAGGTGCATGGATGTTCATCTTTTTGGAAGCGGTAATCTGCGCCGGAACATTCTGGTATCTGTTTTTAAAGGATAAACAGGGAAAAACACAAAAATAACAGAAAAAAACCGCAGAATCCGCGAAAAAAATGCTTGTCATGAAAAAAACTCTGTGATACAATCTTACTGTTGCACAATAAGCACCCATGCGGTACCAAGGATGGTGCCTGTTTTTTGAAAAACAGGTTCCAAGGTGAAAAAACATGGGGAAGAATAAAACCATAAGGAGATAAAACAATGAGCGTAATTTCAATGAAACAGTTACTGGAAGCCGGTGTTCATTTCGGACATCAGACAAGAAGATGGAATCCTAAAATGGCTCCGTACATCTACACAGAGCGTAATGGTATCTACATCATCGACCTGCAGAAATCTGTAGGAATGGTAGATGACGCATACAAAGCTGTTGCAGACATCGCAGCAGACGGCGGCACAATCCTTTTCGTAGGAACCAAAAAACAGGCTCAGGACGCTATCGCTGTTGAGGCAGAGCGTTGCGGAATGTACTATGTAAACGAGAGATGGCTCGGCGGTATGCTGACCAACTTCAAAACCATCCAGAGCCGTATTGCAAGACTGAAAGCAATCGAGACCATGGAGCAGGATGGCACCTTCGAAGTTCTTCCGAAAAAAGAAGTCATTGAGTTAAAGAAAGAGCTTGCAAAACTGCAGAAAAACCTTGGCGGTATCAAAGAAATGAAGAGACTGCCGGACGCTATCTTCGTAGTAGATCCGAAAAAAGAGAGAATCTGCGTACAGGAAGCTCATACACTGGGAATTCCGCTGATCGGTATCTGCGATACCAACTGCGATCCGGAAGAGCTTGACTATGTAATTCCGGGTAATGACGACGCTATCCGTGCCGTAAAACTGATCGTTTCCAAAATGGCAGACGCAGTTATCGAGGCAAAACAGGGCGAGGCTGAGGAAGCTGCATACGAAGAAGCAGCAGAGACAGACGCTGAATAATTTACGCGAAGTAATGAACTGGGGGGAACTTGAAATTCAGGTTCCCTTCGGCGAATCTCACAATAGCAGACCGGCATGAAGATGCAGTCTGCTGAATCACGTATACGGAGGAATAAAACAATGGCTATTACAGCAGCAATGGTAAAAGAGTTAAGAGAAGTAAGCGGTGCTGGTATGATGGACTGCAAGAAAGCTCTTACAGCTACCGAAGGTGATATGGACAAAGCAATGGAGTTCCTGAGAGAAAAAGGACTTGCTACTGCTCAGAAAAAAGCTGGCAGAATCGCAGCTGAGGGTATCGTTATGCTGAACGTATCCGAGGATGGAAAGAAAGCTGTCGCTGTAGAAGTAAACGCTGAGACAGACTTCGTTGCAAAGAACGAGAAATTCCGTGGCTATGTAGCACAGGTTGCAGAGCAGGCTATGGATACAACTGCAGCAGACGTAGAAGGATTCCTGGCAGAGCTTGGAAATTCGATACCAACGAGACCGTTGGCGAAGAGCTGGCTCATCAGATCGCTACCATCGGCGAGAACATGAACATCCGTCGTTTCCAGCAGGTAAAAGAGGAGAACGGTTTCGTTGCTTCTTATACTCATATGGGCGGTAAAATCGGTGTTCTGGTTGACGTTGAGACAGATGTTGTAAACGATGACCTCAAAGAGATGGCTAAAAACGTTGCAATGCAGATTGCAGCTCTTCGTCCGCAGTACACAAACCGCGACGAAGTAAGCGCTGATTACATCGCACATGAGAAAGAAATCCTCATGGCTCAGATTCAGAACGACCCGAAAGAGTCCCAGAAACCGGAAAAAGTTATCCAGGGAATGATCCAGGGCCGTATCAACAAAGAGCTCAAAGAGATCTGCCTGCTTGATCAGGTATACGTAAAAGCAGAAGACGGAAAACAGTCCGTAGCTCAGTACGTAGCACAGGTTGCAAAAGCAAACAACGCAACCGTAGCAGTAAAAGGCTTCGTTCGTTTCGAGACCGGTGAAGGAATCGAGAAGAAAGAAGAGAACTTTGCTGAGGAAGTTGCTAAACAGATGAACGCATAATTCAACTGTGAATTTGTAAAAATAACGCAAAAATATAAAACCCTCATAAATGTGCAGAAAATACACGATTTATGAGGGTTTTTTACTGTCACAGGCAGTATCCATCGGAAATGCAGTAAGTGCCCTGAAGGATACCGTCCCCGGAGATTTCCCGGCAATGAATCTTTCGGAGATTTGTGAATTAATCCAGGAACATAAATCGAATGGTCCGGTAATGGAGATGAAACGTTAAACATAAGAAAAGAGGAATAAATTTGAAAAAACAAGACAAAAGAAACTGGCCGAAAGCAGTGATTCAGATCCTTTCTTTCCTGCTGATCCCGGGCTTGTTTGAGGCGCAGTTTTCTGCGGTTGGGACGATTATTTCCGCAGTTTATCAGGGGACGGTTTCGTGGGAACGGATCAGGTATTCGGTATGGATGGTGCTGGCGACGGTTCCGGCGGTGATTATTGTGGGACGGTTTTTCTGCGGATATTTCTGCAGCTTCGGGGCTGTGCAGGATTTTCTGTGGTTTGCAGGAAATAAGCTGAAAAAGCGGTTTCGAAAAGCAGGTGCGAAAAACCTGCATTCAAATTCAAAGAAGAGTGGAAGAAATGTTCCAACAGGCTGGATCAAATATGGTGTGCTCCTGTTCTGGGCAGTCTTCGTATGGAGCGGTATGATAAAATGGAACATCGCAGGGCCGTGGCAGGTGTTTGGACAGTACAGTTCCATCGGACACTGGCCGGGCGTGAAGCCGATGTTTTCGATTGGCGGTGCGCTGATTCTGGTGATTTTCGTCGGATCCGTCTTAATCCAGCGTTTTTTCTGCCGGTATCTCTGTCCCATGGGAGCCATCTACAGCCTGATTTCCAGATGTACGCTGTTAAAAATTGTAAAACCGCGGAGCAAATGCGGAAACTGCCATCTCTGTACTGCAAAATGTACCATGGGAATTGATCTGACAGAAAAAGAGCAGATGGCAGGCGGCGAGTGCATTGGATGCGGGGTATGTGTAAACGGATGTCTGAAGAACAATGCACACTGGAAGTACCGATACAGCGTGTGGATCGGTGTCGGGGTGACCTGCCTTACGATTGCAGCGTCACAGTTCCTGATCCGGAGCGAGAGCGGTTCCGTTGGTAAGACAGCAGGTGATGCGGCCATTGATACGGCAGAACAGAATCTGGACAGCAGATTCCAGGACGGCACTTATTCCGGAAGTGGAGAAGGCTACCGCGGAACCGTGACTGTTTCCGTAAAAGTGGAACAGGGAACGATAACCGGACTGACGATAGAGAACGCCGAGGATGATCAGACATATCTGGACAGAGCAAAGTCAGGAATCTTTTCGGAAATCATGAAAAAACAGAGTGCCGAGGAGATAGATACCGTTTCCGGCGCCACCTACAGCAGTAAAGGGTTGATTGAGGCCACTCAAAATGCGTTAAAAGAAGCCGCCGGAGATGAGAATACTGTACAGGAAAATACAGCATCTGAATCGACGGATACAACGGAAGAAAAACAGGCATTCCTGGACGCCGGCCGTTTCCACGACCTGAAAGACGGCATCTGCACGGGTACCGCCGATGCCTTCCGCGGGGATGTAGAAGTGCAGGTAACGGTAGAAAACCAGAAAGTGACCGACATCTCCATCCTTTCCTACTGCGACACCGAGGAATACTTTTTCCGTGCAGCGCCTTACGTGATAGGGCAGATGAAAGAAGAACAGAGCCTTAACATCGACGCCTTGAGCGGTGCCACCTACAGCAGCAACGGTATCATTCACGCCACCGCCAATGCACTCGAAATCCCGGAAGACGAATATGCACCGCGTCCTGGCCGGGATCTGGCACATAAGCAGAAAGAGCACGGTCATATTGTAAAACATACGATCGAGAGCCAGGAGCAGTATGAAGAAAAAGTAAAAGAATACGAAGACGCACAGAATTAAAAAACAAAAATAATCTCAAAATAAGCACTGTAAATACATCCATCTGTATTTGCAGTGCTTTTCTGCTGTAACAGAACCCCGTCTGACTGCATCAAAAATATAAAAAAATTTAACAATCATTTGATATAGACCTTATAGGAACAGGATAGCAGTTAAAATACAAATGTGCTACGATCGTGATTGTAGTAAAAAATATTCTGAAAGAAATGGCAGGAACAGCAAAAATACAGCGGTTAGGCTGGAGTCTGGAATGGATGCAGCGCATATCTGAAAAAGGAAACGAAAACCTGGGACAGCTGGGATATACGGATCATTCGCAGAAACACTGTATGCAGGTTGCCCATCAGGCAGAGTACGGTGCACTTCTTGCAAATGAACTTTTAAAAGAAACGGATATGACGTTGGAAGACAGAGTAACCATCGTTCCTCGGTTCTGCAGTTATTGCAGCTGTAAAACTGGCAGGCGGAACGATCAACGTGGCGGTTGCATGCCTGGCGATTTTATTTGCACTGGGATTTGTTTTCCTGAAAATTGCAGATCGGCAGCCGATGGCGGGGGAGAGATAAAACAGAACATAGCATAAAAATCTCAAAGCAGGAGAGAAATCCGCTTTGAGATTTTTTGCGTTTCACTCCGGGGTTCCGCAATGAGAGGTTTTGTGGTACAATAAGCAGTGAGTCGGGCCGCAGGGGATGAGGGGGCCTGAAAAATATGAATCATACAGACAGGATGAAACAAAATGGAAAAAACCAAAAAACTGGCGGTAGGCATTTTAGCGCATGTCGATGCGGGAAAGACGACGCTGGCAGAGGGAATTTTATATAAAACAGGCCAGATCCGGAAAGCCGGAAGAGTGGATCACAAGGACGCCTTTCTGGACACGGAGGAACTGGAAAAAGCAAGGGGCATCACGATCTTTTCCAAACAGGCCGTGCTGAAGCTGAACGAGACGGAGGTCACACTCCTTGACACGCCGGGCCATGTGGATTTCTCGGCGGAGATGGAGCGCACTTTACAGGTCATGGACTATGCGGTTCTTCTGATCAGCGGTGCGGACGGCGTGCAGGGGCATGTGGAAACCCTGTGGCGGTTGCTCGCGCGGTATGAGATCCCGGTCTTTCTCTTTATCAACAAGATGGATCAGCCAGGCACGGATGCGGAAAAACTGCTGGAAGAACTGCAGAGCCGTCTTTCAGAGCACTGCCTGAATTTCTCGCAGGATCTCCAGAACGCAGAATTGCTGGAAGAACTCGCCATGTGTGATGAGGACGTGCTGGAGCAGTATCTGGAAACGGGAAGCGTGGAAGAAGACCAGATCCGCACGATGATCGCAGAGCGGAAGGTTTTTCCGTGCTGCTTTGGCTCTGCACTCAAGATGGAGGGCGTGACGGAATTTCTGAAAATTCTGGACCGGTTTACAAAAACGCCGGAGTACGGCGGGGATTTTGGCGCGCGCGTTTTTAAGATTTCAAGGGACACGGCAGGAAACCGTCTGACGCATCTGAAAATCACGGGCGGCGTGCTGAAGGTGAAGCAGATGCTCGGCGAAGAAAAGGCAGACCAGATCCGTATTTATTCCGGTGCGGGCTATACGATGGTACAGGAAGCACCGGCGGGGACGATCTGTGCCGTAACGGGACTGAACAGCACTTTCTCCGGTCAGGGCATCGGCAACGAAACCGAGGCGGAAAAACCGGTGCTGGAGCCGGTGCTGACGTACCGCATCGAGCTTCCGCCGGACTGCGATGTCCATCAGATGCTTGGAAACTGCGCCAGTTAGAAGAAGAAATCCCGGAGCTCCACATTGTCTGGAATGAGCGCCTCGCGGAAATCCATGCGCAGGTCATGGGTGAGGTGCAGATCGAGATCTTAAAGAGTCTGATCCACGAGCGTTTCGGCGAATGGGTGGAATTCGGAGCCGGAAATATTGTATACAAAGAGACGATCCGCAGTACCGTGGAGGGTGTCGGCCATTTCGAGCCGCTGCGCCATTATGCGGAAGTTCATTTGCTGCTGGAGCCGGCAGAACCGGGCAGCGGACTGCAGATTGGAACCGTCTGCAGCGAGGACACCCTGGACCGCAACTGGCAGCGTCTGATCCTCACACATCTGCTGGAGCGGAAGCATCCCGGCGTGCTGACCGGGTCGGAGATTACTGATATGAAAATCACGCTGGTCAAGGGCCGTGCGCACATTAAGCACACCGAGGGCGGCGACTTCCGCCAGGCGACGTACCGTGCGGTGCGGCAGGGGCTGAAAAAAGCAGAATCCGTTCTGCTGGAGCCGGTCTATGCGTTCCGTCTGGAAATTCCGTCGGAATCGACGGGACGGGCGCTGAACGATATCCAGCGGATGTACGGCAGCTTTGAACCGCCGGAAATGGAAGGCGATATGACAGTGATCACCGGAACCGCACCGGTTGTGACGATGCAGGATTATCAGAAAGAAGTGACTGCTTACAGCCGGGGACGCGGAAGAGTGTTCTGTACCTTAAAAGGATATGAGCCGTGTCACAACGCGGAGGAAGTGATTGCCTCCATCGGCTACGATTCCGAGGCGGATGTGGAAAATCCGACGGGTTCTGTGTTCTGTGCCAACGGGGCAGGCTTTGTCGTTCCATGGAATGAAGTGGAAGACCATATGCATCTGGAATACACGCTGGAAAATCCGGAAGAAGAAAGCGATTCAGCCGAATCTGCGGCAGACCGGAGCGGCGGAGCATCCTCTGTGCAGAAAGCAAAAAAAGCATCCGACCGCGTGCCGATGGCAGCTTCCCTGCAGGCGGCAAAGGAGCTGGAAGAAATCTTTACGAGGACATACGGCAAAGTGGAGCGGAAGCGCGCCGGTTTCGAGCGGCGGACACGTCCGGTCACCTCGTCATCCGGCATCGGGGATCCCAAATATGCAAAATCAAACCGCCCGAAGGAGCCGCAGGAGGAATATCTGCTGGTGGACGGCTATAACATTATTTTTGCATGGGATGATTTAAATGAGCTGGCGAGGTATAATATTGAGAGCGCCAGAGGAAAGCTGATGGACATCCTGTCAAATTATCAGGGATATAAAAAAATGACGCTGATTCTTGTCTTTGATGCCTACAAAGTAAAAGGCAACCAGGGTGAGGTCGGCATGTACCATAATATTCATGTCGTTTATACGAAAGAGGCGGAGACGGCTGACCAGTACATCGAGAAAACGGTTCACAGGATCGGCCACAACGGCAACGTAACGGTGGCTTCCTCGGACGGTCTCGAGCAGATCATCATTATGGGAGCGGGCGCGCATCGTCTCTCCGCACGGGATCTGCGCACCGAGATTGAACATACAAACGGCCAGATCCGGGAAAACTATCTGGAGAAAGAACAGAAAACGAAGTCGTACCTGCTGGAGAACGCCTCTGGAGAACTGGGAGACTTTTTAAAAGAGCTGGAAGAAGAGCGAAAAAAAGAGAGTAAAAAGAGCAAAGGAAAGGCTTAAGATGAATTACGCAATCATATTATCGGGGGGAATCGGAACGAGAATGCAGATGGGGGATTTTCCGAAGCAGTATTTGGAAGTGGAAAAGAAACCGATTCTGCTGTATACGCTGGAGCAGTTTCAGAAAAGCAGTGCCGTTGAGAAAATCGTCATCGTGGCGGCAGATGCCTGGAGAGAGAAGATCCGCGGATGGATGGAAGAAGACGGGATTACGAAATTTCTCGCCTTTGCGGATGCCGGGGATACGCGGCAGGAATCCATTCATAATGCCTTACCGTCTGCATGGAGGATTCCGTATCGGAGAACGACGGTGTGATCATCCACGACGGCGTGCGGCCTCTGGTGAGCGAACAGCTGATTGGCGACTGCCTTGCGGCGCTTGCCGATCATGAGGCTGTATGCCGGTGCTGCCGATGAAGGACACGATCTATCAGAGCAGCGACGGAACGAAAATTGACCATCTGCTGGAGCGCAGCACGCTGTTTGCCGGTCAGGCGCCGGAAGCCTTCCGGCTGCATCCGTACGCGAAGATCAACCGGGAAGCATCGAAAGAGGAGCTGTCCCTCACAAGGGGAACGAGTGAAATTGCCTACCGCCATGGAATGGATGTGGCGATGATCCCAGGGGATGAGCGGAACTTTAAGATTACAACAAGGAGCGACCTGGAGCGTTTCTGTACGATTGTGGAAGGAGAAACGAAATGAGAGCATACGAGCTGCATGGAGTCAATGATTTAAGAAGGGAAGACATCGAAAAACCGGAAATCCCATCCGGCTGGGTTCTGGTGCAGGTAAAGGCATCGGGAATCTGCAGCTCCGATATTCCGCGGATTTTCACAAACGGAACATACCATTTCCAACGATTCCAGGTCACGAGTTTTCAGGCGTGGTTGCCGCATACGGCGAGGGTGTGCCGGAAGAGCGAGTTGGAAAACGGGTCGGCATTTTCCCGCTGATCCCATGCCGCACCTGCCCGCAGTGCCGGCAGAAAAAATATGAGATGTGCGAACACTACGATTACCTCGGCTCGCGCCGGGACGGCGGCTTTGCGGAATACGTGGCCGTGCCGGACTGGAACCTGATGGAGCTGCCGGAAAACGTCAGCTTCCGCGAGGCAGCAATGCTGGAGCCGCTCTCTGTGGCGCTTCATGCGGTGAAACGAAGCGGTGCGAAGCCGGGCGATACCGCAGCAGTGATCGGAACGGGCATGATCGGTTTTGCAGCGGCAGCGTGGGCGAAAGCGCTCGGCGCCGAAACCGTTTTTGTGATTGGACGGGGCGAAGCAAAACGTGCGATCGCAGAACAGATCCCGGGCATCTCATATGTGACGGAAGAGGAGAGTAAAGCGATTCAGGCGGATGTTGTAGTAGAAGCGGTCGGAACGCCGCAGGCCGTTTCCAGTGCAGTTCTTCTTGCAAGACCGGGCGGAAGCATCGTGCTGATGGGAAATCCATCGGGCGATCTTGCGATGGAAAAGAACGTGTACTGGCGCATCCTGCGCAAACAGCTGAACCTGATGGGAACGTGGAATTCTTCTTATGAAAAAGATGAAGCCTGCGACTGGACGGAGGCACTCGATGCGCTTTCGAAGAAGAAAATCCCGGCACAGGCGCTGATCACGCACTGTTTCCCGTCCGAAAAGCTGATGGACGGACTGGAACTGATGAAAAATCATAAAGAGCCATACTGCAAAGTAATGGTTTCATGGGAGTAGAAATATGAGAAAAAGTCAGATATCGGCATCCATGATGTGCTCAAACCTTGTGGATCTGCAGGCGACGATCGATGTATTTGAAAAAGAAAAAGTCGAATATCTCCATATCGATGTGATGGACGGCGAGTTCGTTCCGAACTTCGGCCTTGGCGTCGACTACATCCGCGGACTGCGGGAACTGACGAGTATTCCGCTCGATCTTCATCTGATGATTAAAGACCCGGAGTACAAGCTGCCGTGGATCGGCATTTACAAAGAGGACATCGTGACGATTCATTATGAGAGCACTTTCCAGGTGCAGCGCGCGCTCGATTACCTCGTGCCGTACGGCTGCAAGCGGTTCCTCGCGATCAACCCGGCGACACCGATCGGGCAGATCGAGGAAGTGCTTGATTATATCGACGGCGTCAATCTTCTGATGGTGAATCCGGGCTTTGCCGGACAGAAAATTGTGCCGAGTACGCTGCGCAAGGCGGAAAAGCTGCAGAAATTTCTGCAGGAGATGCACCGGGAGGACATCATTTTAGAAGTGGACGG
>ENA-OQMZ01000274-OQMZ01000274.1-human-gut-metagenome-genome-assembly--contig:-NODE-274-length-22886-cov-2.858518_pt1 | contig 22886 bp, 26 predicted proteins | sample MGYA00242621_ERZ504862 | MGnify/ENA primary metagenome ERZ504862 (study PRJEB26092, sample SAMD00036393) | human gut metagenome | host: Homo sapiens | study: EMG produced TPA metagenomics assembly of...
TGGGATCGGGGAAGTCCTTGATGCAGGCTGCATCCACGGGCAGCAGCAGCTTCACGCCCTTCTCCTTGGCCTTGGCCATCATTTCCTTGCAGTAGTCCAGCTTGGTGTCGTCGCACAGGCTCTTGCCCACTTCGTAGCCCTGAGCCTTGACGAAGGTGTAAGCCATGCCGCCGCCGATGATCAGGGTATCGACCTTCTCCAGCAGGTTGGAGATGACGTTCAGCTTATCAGCGACCTTTGCGCCGCCCAGAATGGCGGTGAAGGGACGGACGGGATCGTTGACTGCGTTGCCCAGGTACTTGATTTCCTTCTCCATCAGGTAGCCGACAGCGGTATCCTTGATGTAGTCGGTGACACCTGCGGTGGAGCAGTGTGCACGGTGGCAGCTGCCGAATGCATCGTCAACGTATGCATCTGCCAGAGAAGCCAGCTCCTGGCTGAACTCAGGCATGTTCTTGGTCTCTTCCTTGCGGAAACGGGTGTTCTGCAGCAGAACGACATCGCCGTTGTTCATTGCGGCAACAGCAGCCTTTGCGTTCTCGCCCACAACGTTATCGTCATCAGCGAACACAACGGTCTTGCCCAGCTTTGCGCTCAGAGCCACAGCAACGGGTGCCAGGCTGAACTTTGCCTCGGGGCCGTTCTTGGGTTTGCCCAGGTGGCTGCACAGGATGACCTTAGCACCATCGTTGACCAGCTTCTGGATGGTGGGCAGAGCCGCATTGATGCGGTTCTCGTTGGTGATCACGCCGTCCTTCATCGGGACATTGAAATCGCAGCGGACAAGGACCTTCTTGCCGCAGTAATTCTGATCGTCGATCGTTTTCTTACCTAAACCCATGGTAACAAACTCCTCTCAAATTCTTTTCGTTCGGAATCGAATTTTGCTCTTCATCGGGGGCCGCGCACTGCGAACTTCCCCGTACATCCTTATTATAAACAAAAAGCGTGTGTATTGCAAGGATGGGAGATGGATAATTTATTAACAAACATTTGTTGCAGAAGCAAAGAAATGTGGTGATTTTGCCGGAACGCACCAAAAAGCGCCGTTTTTTCTGAAAAGGACCCGCCGCAGGGAGTGTTCGCCCCCGCAGCGGGTCCTGTCCATTCAGGATGTTTTCCGGAACTTCTGCTTCACTTTTTCCAGATATTCCAGCACCAGCGGATTTTTCATACCCAGCAGGATGGCCGCGTATGCAGCCACTGAGCCCAGCACCGCCGCCAGAATGCAGATGAGATTGGGCAGAGCCAGTGCCTTGACCCCGGTACAGACAAGAACGATGCCCGCACAGCCGCAGAGCACCGAGCCAACGGTGCGCCGGTCAGCTGAGACCGTGACCAGACCCCTGGAGCAGCGGATACAGAGCATCATGGAGCACAGCTCTGCCAGCAGGGTGGTAAAGGCCGCCGCATTCTCCCGGAACCGCGGGATGAGCAGGATGTTCAGCCCCACGTTTAAAATTGCACTCACAAGCGTTGCTACCAAAAATTGACCTTCTCTTTTCCATGGCACCAAAACACAAGTATTATAGAGCCACCCAAATAAACTTGCTACCAGTGCTATACTCAAAATGCGAAGTGGCACAGCTGCTTCCAGATAGCTTTTGCTTGAGATAAAAAGAACGACCTCTTGACTTAGTTCAAACAATCCCACTACAGCCGGAAGAACGGTTAATGCCATTGCCCCAAACACTTTATTAAAAAGCCTTTCAAAATTCAGCCTATCCTGCATTCCCGCATAACGAGACAACCTCGGAACAGATACTAAAAGAATAGATGCCAGAACCGATTTTACCATCGTATATATCTTCATTGCAACGGTGTAAATTCCCACATGATAGTCTGAAGTTAAAACTCCGAGAATCGTCACATCTGAATTTACATAAATCGTAATTGCAAAGCTCGATGCAAAAATCAGAAGTATTGGTTTTAAATGCTTTTTCCAGTCTATTTTTGCTGTCAGTCGAATCGTGCAATATTTCCTAGCTCGAAAGAAGTTCAATATATTCGCACCTGCTGCGGCAAACACCGTAATTCCTGCGTAAATACAGTAATCGTCCTGCGTTTTAACAAATGCGAACATCATCAGAATTGATATTATTTGAAAAATAATACCTCTAACTGTGATATAGGTATACTCCTCAAAGATCGTGAACACCCATTCGGTACCGATGGTCGTAAAGAAGATCTGTAAACTCAGCACCAGCATCAGGTCGGTATAGGCATGGAGCTTTGTCCAGAAAAGCATCGTCACCGCCAATACCGCATAGGTCAGGGCCGTGGAGATCATATTGATGGAGAACATCTCCGATGCAAAAGCCGACAGCTTTTCCCGGTCGTTCACATAGCGGGACCCCTCACGCACTGCATAGGAGGAGATACCAAGGCCTGCAAACAGCAGGAAATACCCGCAGACGGAGCTTGCAAAGTTCACTTTGCCCAAATTATTTACTTGTAGAATGTTAGATATGTACGGGAATGTAATCAGTGGAAAGATGATTTGTAGAATCGTCTTGATTCCACTCATTATTGCATTTAATGTAAGCGATTTCTTCATAACTAGATACTTTCACTCACCCTGTTTTTTCTTTACCCATGCGTCCCAGAAGAAATACGAATACATGGTTTTAAGCCAGTAAAAATATCTCTTTTCCTGAAGTTGCTGTTGCATCATTTCCTTTGCCCATCTGTAAAACCCTGCTTTTGCTTTCGGATAACCTTCTTCCATAAAGCGTGCACTCTTTCCATATTTAACCACTAACTCACGACAAACCTGTGAATATCCCGCTTTTGCAGTCTTCTGTACAAGTGATTCATTCGCATACAATACAACAATTCGCTCCCACGCCATCATTCTGTTAATTTTCCAGTAAAATAATCGCACAGCGTTACCGACTGATCATTGCGGTAGTAATAGTATAATTCACTTTCCGAACGAACAATCTTAGATGCTTTTTTGATGCATTCTGCTAAGAACAGAGTATCTTCTCCAATATACAGGTCATCAGAAAATCGAATATCCTTCACACAGCTTTTTCGGTATACTGCGCCGCAGGCGACTTTATGCGCTGCTGGTGCAAACCAATCGTACCGTCTTGCATCCAATATGCAAACTTTATCTGTAATTTGGGGAATATGTTCTACGTCACTGCCTTCCCAAACATCCAGCATTTTACAGTATGCAATTTCCGCGTCCGATTGCACCAACATCATTTCCAGTCGTTCTATAAATTCCGAATGAATAAAATCATCTGGATCAACAAATGAAATATACTTTCCTGTACTTTTTTCCAATCCCAGATTTCGCGCAGAAGAAACACCACCGTTTGGCTTGTGGTATATCTTGATCCGCGGATCTTTTTCTGCATAGTGCTGGCAGATGGCAAGGGAGTTGTCTGTTGACCCATCATCCACCAGAATGATCTCCAGATCCCGATAGGTCTGACCAAGGATGCTGTCCAGACATTTTTCCAGATACTTTTCCTTGTTATAGATCGGCACAATGATACTGACGGTATCGTTCAGCACAAATTTTCCTCCTTATTTTGCCGCCGGGCCGTTTTTCAGCAGGAACAGTTTTGCATACACCTCCGGCTGCATCTGAGCAGCTGATACTTCCGCTGGCTGCTGGTGCAGAGCAGCTTTGCCGCCGCCGGGTCACACTCCTGCAGAAAGGCCTCCATCTTTGCGCGGCGCTCCGTGTCCTGCATCAGATACGGATAGCAGTGCTCCACCACGCTCAGCATGGCGGCATCATTCTCCGGCATTCCCGGGTACGCTTCCCGGATGGCCCGGTACTTCTGGTAGCCCATATCCAGCTTATCCTCGTAGAACTTCATGTTCCTGCGGTGAAGGATGCTGTCCGGGCGCTGATAGTAATAATACAGCGGCACCGGGCGGTATACGACCTTGCTGCACTGCTGAAAAATGCGGTATGTCGTGCCTGATCTTCCATCATCCGCCCCAGCGGATAGCGGATATCCCGGAACAGCTCCCGCTTGTAGAGCTTGTTCCAGGCAAAATCCCCCAGCTCATCCGAAACAAGGGTGCTGCGGATGGCCTCCCGGCCTGTCATACACTGCACCGGTACAGTGAGTTCTGCCGGGGCAAGCTCTTCCTCCCGTTCAAACATCCGGAAGCCCACCACAGCAACATCCGCATCCTGTTCCTGCAGGTCACGGCAAAGCGTTTCCAGCATCCGGCTGTCCAGAAAGTCATCACTGTCCACAAAGCAGAGATACGTTCCTGTGCCCGTTCGAGCCTGTGTTGCGTGCTGCAGAGAGTCCCCCGTTTTCTGGTGGACTGCCGTTACGCGTTCTTCCTGTGCGGCATATTCGTCGCAGATGGCTCCGCTGGCATCGGTGGAACCGTCGTCCACCAGCAGGACCTCAAGATCCTGATAGGTCTGGTGCAGGATGCTGTCCACGCAGCGGCGGAGATAGGGTTCCACATTGTAGACCGGAACAATGACACTGATCAGCTCTGTTTCCATGTTCCGTTCCCTCAGAAGAATGTTTCTCTGCCGATGTGGAGGATCTCCGAGGTGTACGGGCAAATGGCATTGTTGCCCTGAATATACGCCTGATAGATCCAGATGATGACCAGCATTCCCCACATGGCAGCCTTCAGCAGCCTGCGCAGACGCTCATCCTCCACGCACTTGACCACACGGCCAATGGCTAGATAACGGAAGAACGCAAAATACAGGCAGATGCGGTAGAGCGGCACATTGATGTTGCGCAGCTGGGCCGTTGCCATCTCGATCAGGATCATCACGATCCAGAAATCAGCATCCGAGCGGGTAAAGCGGCGGCGGCCCTCCCCTTCCTCTCTGGCATACCAGCGGTACAGCACAATGGGCAGGATCAGAAAAGGCAGACGCACAATGATGGGATTCAGCGTGAAGCCGCCCGCATTGGCATCATAATAATATCCGTAAAGTCGATCAATAAAGTCAACATTCAGAGCCAGCCTGACCACAGCCTTGCTGAAGAAGGCAAGGTAGACCGAAAATGCCGCCAGGCCACCCTTGACCCACCAGTTGTCGAAATGCTGAAGCAGGATATAGATCAGCAGTGCACCAAACGAGATAAAGGTGGCATTGTGGAACAGGCAGGAGACCGCCAGCAATAGGACCGCCCAGTGATACTTTTTCTTCCACGCAAAGCTGAACGCCAGAAATGCCACACCCAGCGCCACAGACTGCCGCCCGGCATTGTAGGTATCGCCATAATACAGGCAGAGGTAAGCCAGCCAGCCATAGGGCACGGAGACATACTCCTTATACTGCACCAGCCCGATCATAAACAGGCCGCAGGCCAGCAGATCCACCATAAAGTAAAGCCAATGGACATCGCCAAAAACATGGGCCGCCAGATAGACCAGCGTCATAAACAGCGGCTCTGTTTTGTGCCGCTGCCGGATGCAGCCAGCAAACCATCCTGCAGCTTTGCATCCGCCACCCATCCCTCATACACCACGCTGTCCGTGCCAATGGACGGGTCCCGCAAGCCTGCCAATACCGCCATCACCAGCACCGCCAGCGCCAGGCAGAGATAAAAGCCCTTCTCGTTGTTTTTCTTCGTCCGCAGGTGCTCGCCATAGGCGGCAATGCCCACAGAAACCGCAAAAGCCCCCAGATAAATCAGCATAACTTCTCCATTTTATTTTTCGACTGTGTGTTTATTTTTCCATTCTCCCAGACCATAGACGGCATAAAACAGCCGCTTGCTGATCAGAAGTGTTTCCACCTTGATCCGGTCTGCTCTTTTGGCCCAGGGCCGCCGGGCAAGCGCCGGTGTTCCTGCACAAAGCGGCAGATCCGTGCCTGAGCCTCCGGATAGCTGGCAAAACCGCCATCCAGAATGCCTTTCAGTGTCTTCAGGTATGTAACCAGCTGCAGGTATTCCGCTTCTGCTTTCAGCACCGGAACCGTTTCCGCAATAAAGCGGGTCACGTCTTCGCCCACATCCAGAATGACCAGATTCTTCTCGGCAATGCCGCTCTTCATGGTCGAACCGGTATGGATGCGGTAATCGTACATCGGTTCCGGAAACACTTCCACTTTTGCACAGCGGGCAATAGCCCGATACATCACCGCATAGTCCTCGTACAGGATGCCCACAGGGAACTGCAGATCTCCCCAAACCTCCCGCCGGAAGAAAACGCCGCCTGCTCCATGCCCGATGCCCTGGTGCAGCAGCATCCGGCGCACGGTCTCTTCCCGGTTCAGCAACTCTGGGATCTGGTGCGGATTTTCCGTCCGTCCCTCCGGCTGCTCTGTCGAGAACATTTCCAGCGGAGTAAGGGCCGCGTCAGCACCATCCGCCTCACAGTGCGCCACGAACTGGGCAAGCGCCGTGGAGCGGATCAGATCATCGCTGTCCAGCAGGTAAAAATATTTTCCCTGCGTCTGTTGCAGCCCGACATTCCGGGCATCAGACTGCCCCCCATTGGGCTTATGGAACACCCGGATGCGGCCATCCTCCGCAGCCAGTTCATCACAAAGTTCCCCGCTGCCATCGGTGGAGCCGTCATCTACCAAAAGCAGCTCCCAGTTCTGGTAACTCTGCGCCTGCACGCTCTGCACACAGTCCCGCAGATACGGGTAAACATTATAGACCGGCACAATGACCGATACAAGTGGTTTTCTTTCCTCCAACCGGATCCCTCCACTTTACTTTTTTCCACGCCACTGCGTTTTTCATAGACCCGCCGGGTCATGGCATATCCGCTGTAGGAGAGCGCCGCCGCCAGCCGGGCCTTTTTGCGGGCCTGCGGGTCCAGCAGAACGTTCCTGCGGTATTTTTTCACTTCCTGCCAGAGGGCCTTTTCAATCTTTTCATGCTGCCTGTCCTGAATCTGGAACAGGATATTGCAGACATTGCTCAGATAGCGGCATTCTGCCGCACGGCTCAACCGGGGGAAATCACGCTTCACATTTTCCATCAGCGCATGGCAGTGCCGCACGCTGTCCAGCTTTCTGGGGTTGAAGGCCATATTCTGGATACTGCTGCCCCGCTGGAAATAGTAGTAATCCCGGTTTGCGATATGTGCCGCCTTATGGGCACGCTTTGTCACCTCGTAGGCGACCGGGATATCCTCATAGAGCTTGCCCACCGGGTAGCGCACGCCCTCGAACAGTGCACGCTTGTAGAGCTTGGTGGGGGTAGTCACCTCCATGCCCTCCTGATACAGGATGCGGCGCAGGCATTCCTCCCGGCTCAGGATCTCGAATGCTTCCAGACGCTCTGTGGGCACGGACTGCACCGGCTGGCCCTCAAACACCTCTTCAAAACAGCTGGCTGAAAAATCCGCCCCCGCCTGCTCCAGAGCCCGGTACAGGTTCTCGATGTAATAAGGTGACACCCAGTCATCGCCATCCACAAAAGAGAGATATTCCCCCTTTGCTGCGTCCACACCAGCGTTGCGGGCATCGGACAGACCACCATTTTTCTTGTGAAGCACCCGCACCCGGGCATCCTGTGCAGCATATTCATCACAGAGGGCCTCGCTGCCATCGGTGGAGCCATCGTCCACCAGCAGCAGTTCAGTGTTCTGATAGCTCTGCCTCAGCAAGCTGTCCACACAGCGGTTCAGATATGGCTTTACATTATAGACAGGAACAATGATGCTTACCAAAGGGTCCATCTTATCTCCTCATTTCAGCAGGTCGAAATAAAACTCCTCCAGCTTCTTCGCCTCGGTGACGATATCAAAGCCGCCTGCCCGCATCTCGACAGAGGTATCCCGCCGCCGGCCATTTTCTGCAGCCGGATCGCCGCATCTGCCCAGACTGCCGGGCTTTCCTGCAAGCTCAGGTACTGCATCTCGGGCAGGACCTGAGCCTCCTGCGGCACCTCTGTGGAACAGATGACCGGCAATGCCGCCGCTTGTGCTTCGATCAGCACGATCCCAAGCCCTCATACCGCGAGGCAGAACAAAGGCATCCATGGCCTGATAGAACTTTGCGGGATCGCTCTGTCGGCCCAGAAAGCGGACATTCTCCTGCAGCCCCAGCGCCTCCGCTTTCCGGCGGGCAGCGGCTTCGTTTTCCCCTTCTCCGATCAGCAGTAAAACGGCATCCGGCCGTTGCTTGCAGACCTCTGCCATTACATCCAGCAGAAATTCGTGATTCTTGGCATAGCAGAACCGCCCCACATGGCCCAGCACCAGTTCATCCCCCAGGCCAAGCTCCTGCCGGACGGCTTTCCGTTTGGAGGCATCATAAGTAAAGCGGTCGAGCTCAATGGCATTGTTGAACACCCGGAAGGCTTTTCACCATAAAGCCAGCTGCCTGCCGTTCTGGAGCAGGCACAGAGCCGGGTGGGATACACTGCGGCAAAGGGACGGAGCAGGTACTTCATCACATTTTTTGCTCCTTCTCCCCTGCCCACCGTAGAATGATTATGCGCGATCCGGTTGGGCACCCCTGCACGCTTTGCCCCCAGAGGAAAGCACGCTCAGGGTGTTCATGTGGGAGTGAACGATCTGGTATCCGTTCTGACGGAACAGCCGCCCGATCTCCCGTTCATACTGCGGCAGGTGGGTATATTTCGGCACCACATACACCCGGCCGCCCAGCTGTTCGATCTCTTCCCGCTGGGGCAGGGTCGAGCCTTCCAGCGCGAAAAAATCAAACTGAACTCTGGAACGGTCCATGTGGCGGTAGTAGTTCATCACCACCATCTCCACACCGCCGTAGTTCATATCCGTCATCATCTGGGCCACACGGATGGGCTGTGCATTCTGCTCCATGGTCATACCAGCTCCTTGCGGTCACAATCCTCGAACCAGTCCCGGAAGCTCTCCTCCAGCGTATAGTGGAACTTGTAATCAGTGGCGGCCAGCTTCCTGCCGCAGACATTGGTGGATACCATCAGCTTCCGGACACGGGCGGGATGGATGCCCACCTTTTTGCCCCCGATGGGTCCCAGAATGCCCGCCGCAAACAGCAGCAGGCCGGCGGGCACCAACGGCACATGGCGGTGCAGGCCGGTCGCCCTCTGCATTGCATTGCAGATTTCTTCAATGGTATAAGCCGGCTCGTAAGTACAGTTATAGATCTCTGCTCCGGGGAAAGAATGATCCAGCATCCGGTACTTGAAGAAGCGCACCAGCTCCTTGACATAGATGCACGCCTTGATGGTGTCCTTCCGGCCGGCATAGAAAAAGTAGCCCTTCTTCTGCCCCCTGTACAGGCGGGTCATGTTTCCATGCTCCCCTTTGCCATAAACGATGCCCGGCCGCACGATGGTCAGCTCCCGGGCCGGATCACGGGCCTGCCAGATCTGGTGGATCTTTTCTGCCACCAGCTTGCTGATCCCATACGGCGTGTTGGGCGTTGGCAGAGTCTCCTCCGTCTTAAGGTCCTCAGACGCGCCATAGGGTGCAATGGAGCTGGTGAACAGGATCTTCCGGATGCCGTATTTTTCCGCAAACGCGGTCACATTTTCCGCACCCCGGATATTTGTTTCAAAATAGGCTTCTTCCGGGTGGCCGGGGGTGCGGTGGACCGCTGCCAGATCAAAGATCACGTCCTCCGGAGTCGGAACGAACGCAAAATCGATGGGCTTGCGCACATCCAGCCGGATATACTGCACCCCATCGTTCTTTTCCACAATGCCCGGCACCACGCCTCTTCCCCGGGCATCACAAGATCCAGGTCGTAGATCACGTCGCCGGGTCTGACGCACTCCTTCAGCAGCAAATGAATGAGATGGGTGCCGATAAAACCAGATCCACCAAAAAGGATATAATTCATTTTGCCCCTTTCCGGTCAAACACAACGCCCACCGTCCTGAACAGCAGGTAGATATCCATCCAGATGGACCAGTTGTCGATGTACTGGACATCCAGCTTGACCACTTCTTCAAAATCATCAATATCGCTGCGGCCGCTTACCTGCCACAGGCCGGTAATTCCCGGCTTCATGGAAAGGCGGCGCTTGTGATGGCTCTCGTACTGCCGGTACTCATCCAGCGTGGGCGGGCGGGTACCCACCAGGCTCATGGAGCCCCGCACAACGTCAAAAAACTGCGGCAGCTCATCGATGCTGGTGCGCCGGATAAAGCGCCCCACCCGGGTGATCCGGGGGTCATCCTCCATCTTGAACATCAGGCCGTTCATTTCGTTCTGGGCCATTAGCTCCTTTTTGCGTGCCTCCGCGTCCACATACATGCTGCGCAGCTTGTGGATGTAGAACACACGTCCATTCCGGCCCACCCGGCGCTGCTTGAAGATCAGCGGGCCGGGGCTTTCCAGCTTGAGCGGAATGGCCACCAACGCAATGATGGGGATGCTGATGATACACCCCACGATGCCGCCTACGATATCCATGGTCCGCTTCAGCACCTGATCCCGCAGCTTGAGTTCCACCGTGCCCATCGTCACAACATTGCCGCCCGCACAGCGGCTCAGTTCCCGGCTGATGCGCACCGCACTGGTCTCATCGCAGCAGGCTTTTTCGATCCGATCCAGCACCGGCAGGCGGAAATGAACCGTCAGACCCATGCTCTCCATCTCCTCGAGATAGGGCAGCATGTTCTCCTCACTCTCCTGCGCCACATCCAGATACACTTCATCCAGCGCTGCCTGCCGCAGCCAGTCCATGAAATTATCGAAGTTCGCCTCGATCTTCACCCCCATCAATCTCAGTGTGAAGCTGCCCCGGGGCAGCTTCCAGAATGGCAAGGCCGGTCACACGCTTGGACCAGTCTTTTTTCAGTCTTCCAGAATGGGGCTTGCGTTCTCCTGCGTGGTCACCACCCCCACAAGGCTCTGAATCCCCTTGGTATAGCGGGAGCGCACCAGCATCTTTTTGAGGACAGCATGAGCGCCGTCATCACAAAGACATCGATGACGGGCACAAACACCAGAAAATAGCGGGAGTGCAGCATGGGAGCCTTGGTCAGCGCCAGGCAGGCCGCATCAATGAGGGTCAGCAAAAAATTGAACCGCACCGCAATCTCAACTTCACGGATCGGAGTGCGGTTCACGATATTCTCGCTCTGATCAAATGTAAAAAAAGTCAGAATATAGGCCAGCAGCAATAAAAAACAGGCTTCTACCAGATCGTCCAGCTGGAAGTCCCCCATCTTGTGCAGAACACCTGCGGTCAGCCCCCACGCCAGCCCAATGCTGAGAACCAGAGAGAGCAGATCAATCAGAAACAGGTATCCATACTGCAGTTTTTCACGTTTCGTAATCATACTGTTTCGTTGTCTCCATTTATTTTTACCATTTTATCATATCGGGAGAAGGGTTGCAATAGATGGAGGTCGAATGCAGCACTGCTTTTGTCGGATCATTACGAATGGATCGTACCATTTTACGAAAGCGCCTTATCGCGCCCAAAATGGTCAGCAAAAAGCGCCCTTTCTCTCGCATCACACAAGAGAAAGGGCGCAGTCAAGCTTTATTCAGCTCAGGAGAAACTCCGATCAGCAGTTCTCAGCGAAGTACTTAATGGTACGAACCATCTGAGAGGTGTAGGAGTTCTCGTTGTCGTACCAGGACACGACCTGAACCTGATAGGTGTCGTCGCAGCTACGCTGAATTTTTGCACTTTTCCAAGTAGTTCTTCACAGTTTCGTAACAACAGTTACAGTACCAGAACATACCGTTGTCGTACCAAAACCGGTTTGTTCGTACCAAAATTATATCACGTTTCAGCGTCATTTGCAAGGATTTGATTCGTTTCACTTATGGCCTGCATTTTTCAGATTCTAACGTATATTTTTACAGCATTCTACGGTTCAAACGCCTTGGGTCTAGGGCTTCCGCCGGGGCAGCAGCTCTCCCAGACACTCTCCTCAGAAGCTCTATGACAGCTAGATTGCCAACATGTTCCTGCTGATTAACTGAAATTTCTCCGGACGTGATTTTGAGCCATGGTGTGGGAAATGTAGTCTTTTCGTTCGATATGGAACAGTTCTATTCGTTCCGAGTCACACCAATTACCATTTATATAAGAAAACCGCGTGAACTGCCAAAGCTATAACTCTATGCTCCGACTGATCCACACGGCTCTAAAATATTTATTTCAGCTTTGCGAGGATCTCATCTGCCGTCATACCAGATGCCAGCAGCTTTTTCAGCACGTCCTCTGCTTCGGCTTTCTTTGCGGATTCGGCAGCTTTGGTTTCGGCTTTGATCTTTTTAGCCTCGATTCTGGCGATTTCCTTATCGATAGATTTCAGCGCTGCCTTCTTTGTTTTCAGGTCTGCTTTCAGTACATCGATATTAGCAGTGATGGATGCGATTTCAGCAGAAGCGGCTTCTTTTGCAGACTGCTTTTCAGCGATCTGTGCAGCAAAGTCAACGGTTGCTTTTACGGCCTTGGGCTTGTTCTTGCTTCCTTTGGGACGGGGCATATGGGACACCTCCAATATTTTTTGATGGCTTCAGTATAACACTCGTCTTTTATGTTCGCAAGAGTGCCCTGTAATAATCCAAACTGCCGTCGATACGTTTGCGCGGAATATAAGGTTTTCAATATCGGGTAACAGCAGCGTCTCGCCATCTACACACATGCCAGTAATGTATCTTTATAAACATAAGACAAAACCGTATTTTTGCTGCAGCTCCACTTCTTTTCCGCCTCATCAATAGTAATCATCTGAAGCCCTCTAGTATCAATTCAAATCTAATAATTTCAACTTATATTCTAGCCACAGAATCTCACTGTGTTGTCTTTTATGCCTTGATTCCCTGATACTCCTGCTGAACCTGCTGATAGCTTTCCAGATTGCCAATGTCATACCGCTTGCCCGGCATCTCCATAGCATGCACATCCGCTACCGTGCACAGCCATGCAATAAAGCTGCCCGGAGCATCGGTACCACACTTCTTCTGTGCAATTGCATCTTTGACCTTTTTGGCATCTGCCCGAGTGTACACATAGAAGGAGGGCAGCACCAGTGGCTCTTGGGCTGGGCAGGTTTTTCTTCCATGGAAGGATCTTGTCCTGATCATCGAGCTCCACCACACCGCACTTTATGAGCTTCTTTTCCTCTGGTTCATAATAGCGCATTATACAGGAGGTTTTCTTCTGTTGGGCATAAGCCACAAATTTGGAAAGAGAGAAATCCAGCACATTGTCGCCGGCGATCACCAGCAGGTCATCGTCCAGCCCCAGCTGGTCAATGGCAAATTGCACGTCACACACAGCACCAAGCCGGGTCTCATTGCTGCTGGTTCCATCGTCCACCACCTGAATATTCTGCTTTTTGGTTGCAGCCCAGTTTTCAAAATGATGGGCATACTTGTGATTGCTGATGACCACATAGGTATCCACCAAACCAGCGGTGTCAATGTCATCCACCAGCCAGTCCAAGATGGTCTTATCCCCTACCTTCAGCAAGGGTTTGGGAAAGTTCTCCGTCAAGGGATATAGGCGGGTTGCATATCCCGCGGCCAAAATCAAGCACTTCATATTAGTCCTCCGTCTTATGCCCTACGCCGTCCGCACTCTCGCACAGATGGAAACTGTACTTACCACACATCTCCGGGAATGCAGTGAGATACTTTCGTTCCACTTCTTCCCGGATGTCATCTGCCTTATTGGGATCGATCAACGCCATACAGCACCCCTTAAAGCCAGCACCACTGAAGCGCCCACCGTAAATGCCAGCGGTCTCCCTCATAATCTCGTAGAGTTTGATCTGCTCCGGCGCACCGGACTCCCAGTTGTGGATGCTGCTCCAGCCAGATTCAAAGGACAGGCGTCCATACTCCTCCAAATCGCCTCGCCGCCATGCTTCCGCACCAGCTTCCACACGCTTGAACTCGGTATACCAATGTTCACAACGTTTTGCCCATTGCACCGGCAGCTTATCTTTATAGGTCTGGTAGATCTCATACGAAACATCCCGGGCGTTAGCTTCATTGAACTTTCCGTAGTCAAGACCCGCAAAAGCCTGCAAGGCGTAAATGCCTGAACGCAACTCATCCACTCGCATATTGTATTTAGAGCCAGCCAAGCTGTGCTCCAAACCGCTGAAAAATACCGCAATCTTGTAGGGCTTCATATTGGGATTCGTGGGAATCAGCTCATAGCTGTTATCTTTGCAGTCCAGATACAGCAAGTGGTCTTTTTTACTCAGAACCTCGCAGCTCTGATCCAGGTTCCTACATTAACACCCACATATTTTTTTTCTGCCTCGAACGCAATGCTGATCAACGCTGAAGAACTCAGCTTGATTCCATTGACCTGACATAGCGCCTCCAAAAAAGACAGGATCACAGCCGCAGAGGAAGAAAGCCCTCCAATGGGCAACGAGCCCTCAATGACGCCACTGAGTCCGACTGTCAACGGAAACCGATTGCTCAACGCCCAAGTCGCTCCTCGCAGGTAGTCCGCCCAGTCACCAGTTTTTTCGCCAATCTCCCGGATATGCCACTGGGCACGTTTCGGGAATTGAAGACTGCACATTTCAATAACACCATTCATCTTGGGCTTGTATGCAATATGGATTCCTTTATCAATCGCAAGTCCTGTGATCTTTCCTAAGTTGTGATCACTATGGGCACCAATAGGGCAAATCCGATAGGGGCAAAAGCTGATGCCACGGGATCTTTTCCATATATTTCGTAGAATCGTTCTTCGCAACGCATAATATTATCACATCTCTTCCATTTTAGTTGTCTTACAGTTCATCTCAATTTTATGATCCTGATGCAAGCATTCATAACTATCGGCCAATTATACATTATTTATGCATAATTCTAAATTTTCCGATTCTTGTAGTTCTCTATTTCTCTCTTCTTATGTCTGATGATTCATAGATTTCCAATCCAAATGTAGTCGCCTAAGTTTGAAGCACAGCATATCATAGATTGGTTTGCTTGCAAAGGTCACCACAAATGCAACAAAAACCCAAATCAATTCACTGGAACGAATATTAAACTTTAACAAATTTTTGTAAATCAACGAGCAATAACGTATAACAACCTGATGGCTCATCATGTAATACAAAGAATTATTTCCGGCAGCAACCATAAGTGGACTGCTAAAAAATCCGGAAATTTTTCCTTTTCCAATTGCAAATACATATATTACCAATGCTGCACCAGGAAGATACATTATCGACCGTGAAAAATAGTCCGAAATATATGGAAAGATAAGCAAATATCCTATAATTATGTTTACAGAGATGATTTCCAAAAAATGTTGCCTTTTTTTCACTAATCTCATATTTTTGTGGCATATAAAAAATCGACCTAATATAAAACCAGATGCATAGTCAAACAATCTTGATGGCGGAAATGCATAGAGATAGTACTTAATGTTTGATACATTCTTTTTTAACAACAATATTGCAAGTATGAAATCTAAAAGCCAGATAATCACCAGTAAGCCACAATAGAACCTACCTGTTGGCCATTTCTGTTCGAGGTGATTGCTAATCCAATGCATTGGAATAATAAATAGAAACAAAAAAGCAAGCGTTGATATGAACCATGTCACGCTATTATAACTGAGCCAGATTTGTTCGTCTGGGAACCAACTCTGCAGAAGAAGCAGATTTATAATCATTCTTCCTCCTGCTTGAAGCGGAGCCTTTACCACTGATATAATTACTGTCGGAGTGACTGCAAGAAGAAAAAACACATGAAGTCCATAAAACTTTTTTACTTTCACTATACAAAGTCTCGTTATATTCTTAATGTCTGGCACTTCATTTCTCTGATGAAGTGCCTCAATAAATCCCGACAGCACAAAAAAGAAAGCAACAGCTTCTGCCCCCCCCCCTTGAAGAAATTAATATATATCAATGATTCTGAAATGTTCCCAATCATACTTGTATGAAAAGTAAATATCAAAACAAAAAGAATTGCTCTGAGACCTTGCAATGAGTTGATTCTTTGCCCTTTGCTATCTCTCATTTTTTCCTCCACACTGGTATGCTCATAAGCCATCACCTTATGCCATATAAAATTCTTTGTACCACTCCGCAAACTTCCGCAGTCCATCCCGAAGCGGAGTGTGAGGTTTAAAGCCAAAGTCACGCTCCAATGGCTCGGTGTCTGCAAAGGTCACCGGCACGTCACCAGGCTGCATGGGAACCAGTTCCTTATGAGCCTCGAAATCATAATCTGCAGGCAGCACACCGGCACGTACCAGTCTTCGGACAAAATCTGTACGAAGTCCAGCAGATTTTCCGGGTTGGAATTACCGATGTTGTAAACCGCATAGGGAGGAATGGGCAGACCATCTTCGCCATTCTTCTTTACGGGCGCTTTTGCCATCACACGGACAACGCCTTCTACGATATCGTCCACATAGGTAAAGTCACGTTTGCAGTTGCCGTAGTTGAAGATCTTAATGGTTTCGCCGTTCACCAACTTATTGGTAAATCCAAAATATGCCATGTCCGGACGACCAGCAGGACCATACACCGTAAAGAAGCGCAGGCCTGTGGATGGAATGTTATAAAGCTTGCTGTAGGCATGAGCCATCAGCTCATTGGATTTCTTGGTAGCAGCATACAGGGATACCGGGTTGTCCACCTTATCGTCGGTGGAGTAGGGCACCTTCTTATTGCTGCCGTAAACGGAGCTGGAAGATGCATACACCAGATGCTTCACGGGATAGTGGCGGCAGGCTTCCAGAATGTTATAGAAGCCAATCACGTTGCTCTCGATGTAGGCATCCGGTTGGTGATGGAATAGCGAACACCAGCCTGAGCGCCAGATTGACCACAATGTCTGGGTGATACTGCTCAAAAATACTGTTGATGAGAGCTTTATCCGCAAGGTTGCCCTTGATAAAGGTATAATTCTCGAACTTCTGAAGCTCTGCAAGCCGAGCTTCCTTGATACGAACATCATAATAATCGTTCATGTTGTCCAAGCCAATGACCTTGGTATCCGGCTCAGTGGTCAGGATACGTTTTGCCAAGTTGGAACCGATGAAACCGGAGGAACCGGTAATGAAAACAACATTACCCTGCATGTAAACAACTCCTTTTAAACTCTTGGATTGACCATTGGCAGTGATATAAGCTCTCTTACACACCCATCTATCAAGCCAGTCTTTGATTTTTTTCTTTTATATTTCTTAACATTGATTTAATCACATGAACCATTGGGCGCAATGCTGCCTTTATCTTATTTTCATAGAAAATATACATTTTTTCATCCATATATTCCACAAACGGAATTCCAGTCTTTTGTTTTGCATATTCTTCAAAATCTACAATTTCCTCAGAATATTCTTCGCATAAAGTTTTCAGCTGATCATAGCAATTTTTCTTATCTGTCGTTTCCATTCATGCGCGTGAAATACCGCCGTATAACATCCATATTTTCCAATTCGAGGGCACCCACCTGATCGACACGGAATACATATAATTCCTTCGCGAACAAATGGCTTACTACTTTTTCCGTCTGAAACGTATTTAAAACCATTTGCGGATAGTGCCCTTAAAGTATTTTCATCATAGGAATGTGCTGGTGCAAAGAAAATATCTGTTTGGATTCCATGAGAAGTCAGTATTTCTTTTCCTTTTCGAATTTTTTCATATTGTTCCTCATAGCTATGTCCAGCAAATTCCGAACGGAATGTATCATTCACAATTCCACGTACGGCTGTGTCATATACATGAAGATATCCGTGCATTGCAATTGCAAAACCATCAGCCTGTAACGACTTAAGGTAATCCCAAAAATCCCTCTGCGGTGGATCAATTAATAAATCTGGATCTTGACAGTCTGGAATTACACCTATCAGCGGTTTCACGTGATGCAGCTTCAAAATTTTCATCGCACGATTCCACTGACTCCAATCCATCGTTGGGCAGATATCATCAAATCGAACTAAAATTTTTCTCATCTTTAAATTTCATCTCTTCATTTTTTTCTTTTGATTAGAGCTTTGCCGCAGGTATTGAGGGAAACCACATCAGATAAACAAGACACTTGTTTTTTACTCCCTTTAGTGCACATCCTTTCCGAAATTTCTGTTGCGTCGCATCCTGACGCAAAATATGGTTCATGATACAGTATCTCAGCAACTCTTTTGCATAGCTTCCGCCATCCTGATAAGTTTTCCAATCATTAAGAAACTGTGTACTCTCCCATAGTGCATTTTTACAATTTTGAATTGTCTTTTTATGCCCTGCGGAAAGTCCAGACGACAAGTGATCTGAGCCGTCTTGATGATAGATTTGTACCATGTCATTGATGTAATACGAACAATAATTTCCATCTAATTTGCGCCACAAAATATTTTCTGTCATAAATGTTACACCCTCTGGCTCTGGGAACAAATTCTCCTTCATCACATTTGTTACAAAGCATCCAACATGTTCTCCACCAGATTTATAACATGCTCTCCGTGCTTTATCCCATGGCATTCTATTAATATCCTTCGGGAAGGGTTCTCCAACTCTCGCTCCTTGTTCGTCCATAGACTGAGCAACAATTTCACGGTATTTGGTTTTTTCTTGTTTTGGAATTTTTTTCCATACACTCCAAATTATTTTCAGTGCATCTGGAAGCATTTCATCATCCGAATCTAGATTTATAAGAAGCTCTCCATGTGCATTTTTATAACCCAAATTTCTTGCTGTATGTACTCCGCCATTCTCTTTCTTAATATATAGCACTGGATGTTTTGTGGTCTGCATAAATTGTTCTACCACTTCATCAGTATTATCTGTCGACCCATCATTTACAATGATATACTCCCAATCTAAAAAATCCTGGTTTTCGATTGACCGGATTGTCCTTAACAGCGTATCTTTTCGATTATATGTCGGGGTCAAAACAGTTATTTTTACATCCCTATTTTCATCCCAATATTTGTTTTTGTACTGTTCCATTTTTGTTCCCCCAAAAAAAAAATTTGCAAATTCTACTAATTTTCGCTCACTTACTCATCATTTTTCGCATCTTTTGCTATACTTTTGCACGTAAAGAACAAGCAGCATAAAGATTATAATCCTCGTTGTATCGTCCACCAAATGACATCTTAAATCGATCAATTCCATTTGATTCATCGCATGAAGCAATCCCACCCCAGTCGTATTCCTTTACTATAAATTTGCCTCATACTCTCCTATTTATTTTTTTGTCACCATTGTTAATATAATTTGAACTATCATTTGCTTTGCTTCTGTAAATCGTTTCGTTTTCAGAAACGCAACCCAAAACAGCGTACCTGCAACAACCACTGCAATCAGCCCACACACTACGAGCTGTACGATTCCGTCAAAAGGTAAGCAGGTACAAATTACATATACGATTGCTGATGATGTCAATGCAATTAGCGCATATTGAACCTGATCTAAGTTGTAACGTATTTCATCTTTTCCCATGAAATATGTTTTGAATAGTTTATGTGTCCGAACGGAATAATTGAATATAGCAATTGTAAATATCGTCGCACACAGAATGCCAGTAACGCCAAATAACTTTCCTAATATAATATTCAAGAATAAATTTCCAAATGCCTCTAGAATATAACTCCATTTTAAAGCGTTCCACATTCCTGTTCCATCAATATACTGGTTCCTAATATTGTTCATATTGATTAAATAAAAATACAGGCTAAACAACAGCATATCTCTATCCGAAAGCATCAGTCTTCTTCCGACCCAAATTTGCATAAATGGTTGGTACATTGCTACCATACATGTTGTGCAAATTATGTTCAAGCCAGAAAATAGAAATTGAAATTTTCTAAGGTCATGATAATTTTTTTCTGCAGACTCACAAGAAATACTATTACCTACACTTCCTGCCAATGAGTTTCCTATAACCGAGAGAACACCGTATACGGCAGAATAAATATAATAATAGTTTCCATAAACAGTTGTTTCTACAAGGCCAAAAAAAGAGGAGATGACAATGCTATCAAATGAATTACGAAAGGTGTTGCAGAGCCTGTCAATCATTAACGCCTTTGTCTGCTTTTCATCTCTTCTGGAACCCTTAGCTTCAGATTTTTCTGACAGACAATATTAGGATAACGCGCTTTCGTACTCTTCTGAATCAGAAAATTCGAAAAAATTGTTCCTACAATTTGAATCATTACATAACTATAGAAATTCTTTGTAATCAGCAGAAATGTAAATTGTATCAGATAACGGAGTGTATCTACTACCGTGCGGATATTGTTCGTAATATCACTACGCTGATCTGCTAAAAGGAGAGTTTCTTTATATGCAAATAAATAATAACTAATAGTTGAATTTACAAGGTACAAGAAATACAAAGCGTACAGATCAATTTCCTGTGGATAATTTCCACTAATCAAATAACGAAGAAATGGCATAATGCAGAGACCGCTGCCAAAGACAACGGTTCCAACAATATTATAAACTTTACGAATCAACGTCAGATAGTAGCAAATCTGATTCCAATTCTGTTCCGCCATTGGTTTATACATACAATAGACAACAGCTGTATTAAACCCAAGTTCGGCTAGATTCAACACCCCCAGAATCGATGTAAAGAGACTGGAAAGACCTGTATATTCCGCACCTAGAACTGTAAGAATTACGGTTCGGTTAATAAAAGGAAGTAAAATTGTGACTCCTCGATAGATCAATCCTGAAAAGATATTTCGTGTTGTATTTTTAGTTCTACTATCAGACATTTCTCATGGCCTCTTCATACATTTTCTCTAGTTCTTTCACATTTTGCCTGATGTCCCATTCTTGCAGATTCTCATATTGAATAGGTTTATCTTCCTTTGTCAACACAAGTAACTCATTCGCCCAAGCCTTTGGCCCTTGATCTAATCCCAGAAAACGTATTTTATTTGAGACCTTTGCCGTTTGAGGCACCCCTTTTGATGCAACACATGGTAAGCCTGCTGCCTGCATTTCAATTACTGCAATGCCGAGACCTTCCGAAATGGATGGGAAGATCGCTGCATCTGAAGCTCGGAGTATTTCTGGAACATCTGTCCGATCATGGAGAATTTTATAGGAATCCTCAAGCCCTTCGGACTTAATTTTTTCCTCAACCCGCTGTTCCGTTTCGCCTTTTCCTACCATAAGAAGAAATGCCTCGGGTAATTTCTTTTTTATCTCTTTAAAAATATCAACAAGAAAGACGTGATTTTTTACCGGATCAAATCGTCCAACGTGTACGATTACAAAGGCGTTTTGTGGAACACCTAAGTTCATGCGTTTTCTATTTCGATCAATCGGTTGCCCAAATGCAGATAGGTCAATTCCATTATTCAAAATTTTAGTTGCATCTGTTTTGAACATCTTGTTCATCGCAATTTTCATGTTACCATTTAATGCAATCATTTGAACGCCATGATGCTTTATCAACCACCTCAAATTATTTACAGCCTTTGGGTTATCTGCTTCCCAGTCGGTCGTATCAAAATGTTGCGTATAAAATAGCTTTACACTCTTTTTGAGTCCTGAAAATCTAACGTAGTCGCTTAATGACAAATGAAAATGGACAATATCCGGATTCAGTTGCTGCAATTCTCGACGAACCAACCAATACCGTTGAAATCGATTTACTAGTTTCGCAACCAAGCCCGTTTTTCCATAAAAAGGCATTTCATCGCAAAGATAGACAACAGGAATATTGTTCTGCTGCAGAATCGTTTCATAAGGAGAATCACAACGTGTATAGCATAGAACAGTCACATTAAATTTTGACTTGTCCAGCAGAAGAGCATAGTTTTTTACTAATGTCTCTGCACCTCCCATATTCAAGCCGTGAATGAAATGTACTACTTTTATCATAGCGTTTCCTTCTCCATTGTTGGTAAAGTTATCATTTGACCAAGTTTATAATCCCATTCTAGCGGCTCAATTTTGTCAAACCCACTTCCATCAAAAAAGGTCAATTCGCCAAAGTAGATTTTTCCATTGCAATCATACAGATCCACTCGAATGTGCGGCAATCCTTTTGAAAGCTTTTCGGCAATTGCAACCATTTTCTCAAATTGTTCCGGCTTCTGGGACTTAACCTCCGCATGACTGTATCCCCATGTAAAATCCAACCAGTTAAAGTCCCGATCAAAATAATCTGCCCTCGTAGGTTTATCGGTGTTCCGGTCTGAATTAATCATTACGAATTTCATTACACCATTAAAGCAATAGAATTTATAATCCTTAAGATCACCGCTGGCATCTTCCATGTATTTTTCAGCGATAATCTTTCTGGGGATATCTTTATAGGGCCATTCTCGGTTGCTTAGGTAATAGTTTTGTTGCAATCCCTTTCTTAATTCATCTTTTACTTTTGGGACATCCAGTTTGCTCTTGTCCTTGCAAATACACATTCCCAGACCTGAGTTGTGATTACACTTTAGAACAAACTGATTCGGCAGGGCATTAAAATCAATATCTTCCGGATCATCCCACACTCCAAGCAAAGGAATTAAATATTCTTCTCCTAGCATTTGAGCAATGTACTCGCGTACTTTATATTTGTCCACCATTACGGTATATTCAGGCTTGCGGTTGTGTAGCTTTAGCCATTGGAGTTTTTCGTTGAACGTCTTCGGATTTTCCAAATCAAGCTCACTGCCGAATACATTTTTATATTTCAACTTCAAATACTGCTCGTCTGACAGGCCGTTGAAAATACCCAATTTTGTCAGGTAGGAAAAACGAATGGTTTTATCTGCACAGAAATTCTTAATCACTCTTATGTATTTATTCATATTAATCCTCCAACTGTTACAAGAAAGTAAACGCTCCAATGTCTAGCCTACCAAGCCACAAAACATCAGTCCGCACACTGCTGTAACCATCGGAATTGAGATTTTTGCATTTAGCTTGTTTTCTAGAATTCACTTTAGAAACAAAATTGGGTAAACATATCAGAAGCGAAAATCGAAAAATAGACAAACAACTTCGTTGGACCCCAGTTAGGAAAACGTAAAAAGCAACCCGGTTGCC
>ENA-OQMZ01000275-OQMZ01000275.1-human-gut-metagenome-genome-assembly--contig:-NODE-275-length-22770-cov-1.629422_pt1 | contig 22770 bp, 25 predicted proteins | sample MGYA00242621_ERZ504862 | MGnify/ENA primary metagenome ERZ504862 (study PRJEB26092, sample SAMD00036393) | human gut metagenome | host: Homo sapiens | study: EMG produced TPA metagenomics assembly of...
CCGTTCTGCTCTCCTGATATATTCTTCCAATTGCTCAATAGTCGGTTTCTTCTCGATTCTTTTTCCAAATGACTTCTTCAGCCATCCAATACTCTGATAAATAAAAACTACCCGTGACGCCCAGTCGATTGCATCAGCCAGGGAGTTTATTCCCAGCGTGTCCAATATCTGGGAACTGTGATATAAAAATGTTTTCCATCCCTGCAAAACCGCCTGCGCGATCTGTATTCCATCCCCGCCCATATTGTTGGCTTGTACAAGAATTCCTTTTTCCTCTGCCTCTGGAAATGTGCGAAGGAAATCCCGAATCGTCACCCTGTCATATGGGACATTCCATTCGACACTCTCCTCAAATTGGATATACGGAAACATTTTATAGCGTGTATAGCTATCCATATCATCTTTATAATACGTATAAAAAGAAACATGCCGAATCTCATGTCCATGCTTTTTGCAATAAGACACCAGATTTTCCGACAGCTCCTCCTCATGAATCAGGATCATTCCGGAATACGATATTCCAGGCAATAGTCAATCTGTAACTGCAGATCTGTCCATTTCCTTTTATGTATTCCTGAAGTTTTTCTTCTGCATACGTTATATTTTCCCGAATTTTCTCTTCATAACCGTCCTCTACCGCTACTCCATGAAGCTGCCCCAATTCATCCTGATAAACTGGCGCAAAAGCAATCTCATCCACTTGCCGTACATATTCTGGATGATCCTGCAATAATTTTCGCTTTTCTTCTCCTATCTGCATCAATGTATACTCAGCATACGAATAAAATGCCCGATACAATCTATGAATCAAAAGAAAATACTTATAAAAAAGCGGGACACAGCAAAGTCTTGTATCTGCTACTCCATACTCTAACAAATCCTTTTTGGCCTTTTGTAACATCCTTTTTAGATTTTTATTCATCTTCAGATGTGTGGTCTCCAGAATTTCTGACAGATCTAAATAAATTTTTTCTTCATCATAATGAATCGGTATATGGCCATGCTGCATATAGTTTCGCAGAAAGTCTACAATTTTATACTCCGAATATTGATCATATGCTTTCGAAATGAAGTTTTTCTTAAAACTTTTATCCTTAGAAATATAGAATTCATCAAATTTCTCCATAGATTCTATCAATGTCCGCCCTGCGCTGACGGCATTGCAAAGCAACGCATTGATCTGAATCACATCTACAGTTTCTCCTCTCTTAGCGAATATACGATCGTCAAATTGTAAAGAGAATTTCTCAAACATATTTTCCAAGTTAAAAACCATCATACTATATAACTCATCCAATTCACAAATATGCTGTGACATGCTGAGATACCGCCGCAATATCTGTTCATGCTCCCATGGCAGTTTCTCAAGCTGTGTTCCTGGAACATTCAAAAAATCCATTGGAATATACGCTCTTGTATTCATTGACATCCCTCCAAACCTATACAATTCTTTCTTGGAAATGCAAACTTTTTGTATACGCAAATAACGCTCACAAACTTCTCAAATTTATTACTGTATATATACCCCGTACTTACAATATAATTTGATTTTAACACCTATGTTCCAGCATAACAATCAATTCATGACTTTTTTGTTTTTTTCTTTTTATAATATTTTTTACTCGTGTTTCTTCCTATTATAATATCTTTTCTTTTAGCATTTACTTTCTACTCTTCTGTTTCTTCTCATACAGCTTCCTTGGTCCGTATTTATGCTATTGAAGACTTTATATTCCAAAGAATATTCAAAATGAGCAGGAGGAAACATCTTTATAGGCGTTCTATAACAGCACATTTATAGGGTCTAAATGCTAGTATTCTCAACTCACGCCTTCACGGAAGGCGACTGCAAATTCAAATAATTTTTGCTGCTAAACACTTCTTATTTTTATTAATTTTTTCCAAATTTCTCATTCTAGCTTTTCTTTTTCACCTAGCTTCTCTTCGCTTTTCTCTTCATCCTGTCATTTTCCGGTGCGAATCTCCCTGTATTTTTCTGTTTATTTACCTTTCGCACTCGAAACATGTACACTCTGTCATAATATTTAATTTGCTTCATTATATCTCTCCACTAATTTTCTATCAACTGAAAATATGTTTTAATTTAATCTCTTTGCTTTTTAAAATTAACTTACTAAAGTTTTTTGTTATTTTTACTTGGCATCGTTAAGTAATGCCAGTAATTAAATTTATAAAATTCTAATAATATCCGAACTTTATCTGATAATTGTAAGTAGGTAATCATCCGTATATTGACATTTTATAAAAGCCATCTGATACTGTTTCTGGCTGTCTGCCAAATTCTATATCAGATGGCTTAGTATTATTTTTTTAGTTTAGTACGGCAGTATTCCGGAAGATCTTCTGACCATGGAAGCAGTTTCTTTAACTCTTCCTCTTTAGGAAAAGCTCCCATTTTTCTGAGTTCATCCAATATATAAGTCAGATATGCGTATGGTTTCAGATGGTTCAGAAGTGCCGTTTCTGTAATGCTGTAAACAAGGGCACTGGCACCAGCTCCCCGTACACTTTTGGCAAACAGCAGTTGCGGCGTCCCACTGCAAGTTTTTCAATGCACGTTCTGCACTGTTGTTGTCTATACTGAGATGGCCATCTTCCAGATAGCGTTTCAGATATGCTTCCTGATTAAGCGTATACAAAATGGCATCACCAATAAGGGAAGACCTGTCTACAGAATCTTCCATCGTATGCAGCCATTCAAACAGGGCATCCATAACCGGACGGGACTGTTTCTGGCGCTCCTCATATTTTTCTTCCGGTGTTTTATTGTGGATCATTTCCTCGATCTTATAGAGGATCCCGATCCTTGACATCGCCTGATATGCAATGGTCTCTTTCAGCTGTTCTTTTGTAAAGTCTTTTTTTAATGCTGTGAGGGCTGCATCAAAACGTCGTCTTGCATGGGTAAGGCACCCGCTTACTATGATACCTTCTCCTAAACTGTGATAAGCCTGATATCCATCACAGGTCAGATACCCATAAAACCTGTCCCCTAAAAAGTTTACAGGATGATATCCCGCACGGGTCCTTTCATAATCGAAGAGTACCATCTGCGGGGAACCACTGAATTCATCCGTGAGATATACCCACATCCAGTTCTGGGTCGTCCCTTTCTGATCCGGTTCTCCGAGTACCTGGATCCGGCTTTCGTCACAATGGATATATCTGCTTTCCAGAAGTTCCTCTTTCATCAGCTGATACAGCGGTTTCAGGTATCTGTCTGCACAGTTTATGATCCAGTTCGCCATAGTCTTTGTGGAGAGATCGAGATCATATCTGGCAAACTCTCTTTCCTGACGTGCCAGAGGCATCCCGTTTACATATTTAGCGTTCATGATACCTGCTACGAGGGAAGGTGTAGCAATGCTCCCACGGATCAGGGAAGGTTCTTTTTCCGGACGTTTCATGGATCCGCATTCCGGACAGCTGTATACATAAGTGATCTCTTCTTCAACCTCAAACTTTGCAGGTATAAAACGCAGGCGTTTTACGGTCTCCTTTGTTACTACGCTGTATTTTTTTCCGCATGCCGGACAGTAACGGGCTTCCCCTTCCAGTTTATAGGTCCTGGTCTCAACGATCTCAAAATTGGAAAGATCTTCTTCCTTCTTTCCTTTTCTTTTTTTACGTTTATAAGAGGATGACCGGATCTCTTCAAAAAGTTCCTCTGTTTCCGCATCCGCATTGGCTTCTGCCTCATTGAACAGGTTCATCTGTTCATAGTCTTCGGCATACTTTTCACTGGATGCCCCAAACTGTTTTCTCTGCGCAAGGGTAAGACGGTCAGAGAGCATGGCATTTAAGAATTCGAGTTCTTTCTGTTTATCCTTCAGCAGCTGGATCTCTGTATCCTTCTTCTTTGTCTGTTCCTGTACGATCTTCATCAATGAGATCAGATCTTCACGGCTCATGTTATTCAGCTGTTTATCTGTAAAGATCGGTTCCATGTCCTGTCCTCCCTGCTTTAGCGTTATAAAAAGTATATCATGGTTCCAGCTGTTTTCCTATTAAAAAACTGCGTTTCCGGATATAGGAAATACGCTGGGAAATGCCCTGTTTTTCATAATTTTTACGGGATTGACAGCTCCGCTGTCTTATGCTTACAGGATGATCTTTGGATGGTGTTCCTCAAATGCACCCCTGGGATTTAAAGAGAGCCCGTCACACAGCCAGTGGATCTCTTTCAGAGTCACCTGACGGAGTTCATCTGGAGTATCCGGCCATTGAAAAGCATTACGGTCGAGCCGTTTCATCAGGCTCCAGAATCCGGACCCGTCCCATTGAAGGATCTTTATAGAAGTACGCCGACGGTTGCAGAACGCAAACATGCAGCGTGAGTATGGGTCGAGGTGAAATTTTAATTTGATGATAGCAGCCAGACCATTGTAACTTTTTCTCAGATCAGTGACACCACAGGAGAGATATACCGTTGTCCCCCCTGCCAGGTCAAGCATGGCGCTGCAGGAATCCCAGTATAGATTCCATCAGTTCCGGTCTGCAGGAATCAGATATTTCAATACGGATACTGTCTGAAATAAAAATACGCACCGATGAAGATTCCTCAGAGAGCAGCTTTCTGGCAGCTTCCTGTTCAGATGGAAGTCTGACAAGACCAGATCCTGTTCAGATTCGGATGCCGGCTCTTCTTTTGCAAATCTGCGGATCCAGTATCCCATCGTAGATAAAGGGATACCGTTTTCTGTACACCATTGTTTACATGTTTGTCCACTGGTCTGGTATTGTTGGATACGGTCAGACCAGAGTTTTGCTTTTTCTTCTTTATTCATAGTGATATAGAATACCTCCTGAGTTTTAAGGAGATTGTAGCAGAATAAAAAACAAAAAACAGATACGGATGATTACCTTATTATCATTTGAATGCTGCTTTTGATAACGGCCTGAGAAAGGATTACGGAAATTCTGAAATCCGATATGATCATTTTTATTATAAAAAGAAGAAGCTGTCTTTTACCAGACAGGAATTTTGTAATGCTCATCAGCTGGGGGCGGGCAAATCTTTCCGGATCTGCCTGGCAAAGGACTGTATTATAGGTGCAGGAAGCCTGGTTACCAAGAATACTGTGATACCGGATGGTTCTCTGGTAATGGGCAGTCCGGCCAGGATCAAACGAAATCTCACCTGGGAAGAATATTCTGAAAATATTGTGGCTTTAGAAAAAATCCATAGTAATCCCATAAAATAATGCAGTTAAAACAATTCAGTAGTGATATCATACACCTGCTTTACGATAAACAGATTTCATGTTATGATTATTTCAGTTGAATTTGAGATATTCTATTAATGAAAAGGGTAACTATTCAACAGTCTCTGATTGTGAGAGTATTGAACAGTTACGAAGAAAAATAAAAGGAGGATCAATGTTATGCTTACAACATGGACTCCGGCACATATGCCGGAAAAAGAGGAAATCAAAATCCGTCTGCAGACAGCAAGAAGTCAGCTCTATGATTTTCAGATGAAAATCAAGGAACATAAGATCCCGGTAATCGTACTCTTTGAAGGCTGGGGATCTTCCGGCAAGGGAAGTACGATCGGAAAAGTCATTAAGAATATTGATCCGCGTTTCTTTAAGGTTGCCACTATGTCAGCTCCCACAGCAGAAGAACTGAGATATCCATTTCTGTATCGTTATTTTAAACAGATTCCGGAAGCCGGAAAATTTACATTTCTGGATTCCGGCTGGATGGAGCAGACTTGTAAAGACTGTCTGTCGGGCGAGATTGAAGGCGAAGGTTATACACAGCGGATTGACAGCATCCGCCGTTTTGAGCGACAGCTTACAGATAATGGTTATCTGGTGCTGAAATTCTTTATGCAGATTGACAGGGATGAACAGAAGCGGCGTGAAAAATTACTTCTGGATCATAAAGACACCAGATGGCGTGTGTCAGACTTTGATAAATGGCAGAATGAACATTACAAAAAATGTGCAAAAATATTTTCTCAGTATCTGTCTGACACGAATGTTTCCTCTGCACCATGGTACATCATAGATGCCAGTGACAGAAAATGGGCGGAACTTCAGGTGCTGGAGACTATGGTAAGCAACATTGAAGTTGCCATGCAGAATCAGGCACATTCCGTTCCGATTTTGCAGAATGTATTCCCTCTGGAGCAGATTCCCCGTCTGTCGGATATTGATCTGAGAGATAAAACAATGGATGACGAGGAGTACAGGGGAGAACTGAAACAGCTCCAGAGTAAACTGGGGGAACTCCATAATAAACTGTACAGGAGACGTATTCCTGTGATCATCACGTATGAAGGCTGGGATGCGGCAGGCAAAGGAGGTAACATCAAACGTATTACAGAAGCTCTGGATCCCCGGGGCTATGAAGTACATCCAATTGCAAGTCCGGAACCACATGAGAAGGCCAGACATTATTTATGGCGTTTCTGGACAAGACTTCCGAAAAATGGGCATATCGCTATTTTTGACAGAACCTGGTATGGCAGAGTATGGTAGAACGTCTGGAGGGATTTTGCAGTGAAAATGACTGGAAACGTGCTACAACGAAATGAATGAGTTTGAGAAAGAACTTAAAGACTGGGGTGCAGTCATTATTAAATTCTGGGTACAGATCGATAAGGATACACAGCTGGAGCGTTTTCAGGAGAGACAGAATAATCCGGAGAAACAATGGAAGATCACAGATGAGGACTGGAGAAACAGAGAGAAATGGGATGCCTATGAAGTGGCCGTAAATGAGATGCTTCAGAAGACAAACACTTCCTTTGCACCATGGCATGTACTGGAATCTGTTGACAAGAAATATGCCCGTATCAAAGCACTCAGAATTGTGATCTCTGAAATAGAAAAAGCATTAAAAGAAAATTAAATTTTGCGGGAAATGTGTAAATGAATGATAAGATAACAGTCTGCCTGGGTAAGGGCGGGCAAAGAGAAATGGCAGAATCTTTTGCCAGAAAGAACAATGTTCCGATTATGGACAAACCGGGAGAACATCTGACAGTAATGTTTGACTCCCGGGGCGTATCACTTACCGGTTATGGCCTGACATATCAGGGAGATTTTGAAGGAATGCTGCACAGAGTCACAAACGGAAGACTTTCCCATGAAATGCTGGTACGTGCGGTCAAAACAGAGGGAGAACATCTGAAAGCAATTGATGCCACTGCAGGTATGGGGGAGGATGGTTTCCTTCTTGCAGCATATGGCTATGAGGTGACATTATACGAACAGAATCCGGTGATCGCCGCACTTTTGAAGGATGCGCTCCGGCGTGCCAGAAAGCATCCCGTATTAAAAGACATTGCTTCCAGAATGAAACTGGTGGAGGGTGACAGTGTGTCATGTATGGAGAAACTTATGGATCCGGTAGATGTGATCTATCTTGATCCCATGTTCCCGAAGAGACAGAAATCCGGTCTGATAAATAAAAAACTTCAGCTGATCCAGAAACTTGAACCTCCATGTTCTGAGGAAAAAGATCTTTTTGATGCAGCTATCAAAGCCGGACCTTCCAGAATTATCGTAAAACGTCCTCTTAAGAGCGTCTGTCTTGATGGAAGAGAGCCTTCTTATATATTAAAAGGAAAAGCAATACGATATGACTGTTATGTGATGTAGAAGGTTTATCAGCACATTGCAGCAGCCCTTTATTTTTGAGGGCTGCTGCAATTGTATTTTTTCCATTCCCGGATAAATTCCATTGTTCCTGATCGGAGATTCCTGGGAGGCAGCGTCATTTCCGGCAGCTACACAGCAGAGCAGGACGAAGGTCTGAAAGAGTAAAAATACCAGTATCAATAATAATGCAGTCATAATTTGTCTCCTTAATATTATGCAGATGGTTACAGTTATTTTATGAAATTGCTATAAGGATATTTTCGGGATTTCTGTAACAGATTCTGTATATGCCTGTTGTTTTGCATATCAGAAGTATCTGCATATCATGGAAGCTTTATACATTTTATTTACAGAAAAACGGAGATATGACAGGAGAAACTGTCGGACACAAAAATATAATCTTCCGAATAATTTAAAGTAAGACGCAAATGTTCATTGTCTTTGTAGCGACTGATGAACAGTTGCGGTAAGATTTCATTATCCAGATGATTCGGAGGATTTTTTATGAAGAATTCAGATGATTCCGGATATACAGGAAAGCACGTGGGTGTGTGTGTTCTGGATACCGGGATTTTTCCTCATATAGATTTTACAGGGAGAATACTTGCGTTTCAAGATTTCATCGGACATCGTATCAGACCTTATGATGATAATTCTCATGGAACCCATGTATGTGGATCATTGGCGGTGACGGAAGGGCTTCGGAAGGACGGATCAGAGGAATTGCCCCCGGGTGTAGCCTGATAGTTCTGAAGGTGCTCGACAGAACGGGAAATGGCAGGAAAGAAGATGTTTTACAGGCTTTTCGCTGGATCCTGGAGAATAAGAGATATTATGGGATACGTGTAGTGAATATCTCGGTGGGAACAACCTGTAGGAGAGCAGAAGATCACAGAGTTCTGATCGCAGGTGTGGAACAACTTTGGGATGCAGGTCTGGTGGTAGTGGCTGCGGCAGGAAATCAGGGACCGAAGGCAGGAAGTGTGACAGCACCGGGAAGCAGCCGGAAGATTATCACAGTAGGCTCCAGCGATCTGCTTACAGGACGGACTGCCATATCAGGCAGGGGACCTACATTTGAGTGTGTTTGTAAACCGGATCTGGTTGCACCCGGGAATCATGTTCTTGCCTGTGCACCGGGAGCAGATAACGGATATGGAGTGAAGAGTGGTACTTCTATGTCTACACCTCTGGTTGCAGGGGCAGCAGCATTGATGCTTGAGAAGAATCCGGAGCTGACTAATGTTCAGATCAAGATGAAATTGAAAGAAAGTGCCAGGGATATGGGATTGCCAAAGAATCAGCAGGGATGGGGAGAACTGGATCTGGAACGCTTTATGGAACTGTGATCAGTAATCATTTTATTTGGCAAAATATTGCTTTAGTGTATAAAAGCATTGACGAACGGTCTGTTTTCGGCTATCATGATAGTTAACTGGATGAGAGCCAAAGAGGAGGATTAACATGAAAAAATTCAGATGCAGACACCACTTGTGGAGATGGATGGAGATGAGATGACCAGAATTCTCTGGAAAATAATCAAAGATGAACTTCTTCTTCCGTATATTGATTTGAACACTGAGTATTATGACCTTGGTCTGGAATACAGAAATGAAACGGATGATCAGGTAACTGTTGATGCAGCAGAGGCTACAAAGAAGTACGGCGTAGCAGTGAAATGTGCAACTATCACTCCTAATAAGGCAAGAATGGAAGAGTATACCTTAAAGAAAATGTACAAGAGTCCTAACGGAACGATTCGTGCAATTCTCGACGGAACTGTTTTTCGTGCCCAATCGTAGTGAAGTATTGAACCATGTATTAAGAACTGGAAGAAACCGATCACCATCGCACGTCATGCCTATGGTGATGTGTATAAGAACACAGAGATGTATATTGACGGTCCCGGAGATGCTTATCTGGTATTTGAAGGTGCAGACGGACAGCAGAGAAAAGAGCTGATCCATCATTATGAGGGACCGGGTGTGCTTCAGGGTATGCACAATCTGGATGATTCTATCACAAGTTTTGCAAGATGCTGTTTTAATTATGCACTGGATACAAAACAGAACCTGTGGCTTGGCGGCAAGGATACGATCTCCAAGATTTATGACGGACGTTTTAAGGAAATCTTTGCAACTATTTATGAAGATGAGTTTAAGGAGAAATTCGAAGCAGCAGGCATTGAATATTTCTACAGCCTGATCGATGATATCGTAGCTCGTGTCATGAAGCTGAAGGCGGATTTATCTGGGCCTGCAAGAACTATGATGGAGATGTTATGAGCGATATGGTTTCTTCAGCATTTGGTTCTCTGGCTATGATGACATCTGTACTGGTATCTCCACAGGGATATTACGAATATGAAGCTGCTCATGGAACTGTACAGAGACATTATTATCGCTATCTGAAAGGTGAGGAGACATCTACTAACTCTGTAGCAACTATTTTTGTCATGGACTGGAGCTCTGAGAAAAAGAAGGTGAGCTGGACGGCAATAAAGAATTGATGGAATTTGCTGATAAACTGGAGAAGGCGACTCTGGAGACGATTGAAAGCGGTAAGATGACAAAAGACCTTGCGCTGATCACTTCTCTTGAGGATGTGACAGTACTGAACAGCAAGAATTTCATCCTTGCCATCAGAGAGAGACTGGGATGAAATTTTATAATTTCAGAAATTATCCGGTAATGTTTCTATAACATTATAAAGTTCTCCGGGCAGGATCACACTGCAGCGGAGAAACCTGTAAAAAGTTATAAACTGCGAAAATGGGAAGAACCTGCATTATGCAAGTTCTTCCCATTTTTCATATAATCCTTCTAATTCTTCGGTAATGGCGGCTTTCTCTTTGCTGAGTTTCGCACATTCTGCCACATTTGTGCAGATATCCGGGAGAATCATGGTTTCGTCGATCTCTTTATCTCTGGTTTCAAGTTCTTCAATGCGGGCTTCTACTTTTTTTAGTTCATTCTCTCGTTTTCGCTGGCGGGCCTGTTCTTCTTTCTGCTGTTGCCAGGAAAGCTTGTTATCAGAAGCCTGCTTTGCTTCTGTCACAGCCTGAGCGGCAGCCGGAGCATATTTTTCCGTCAGCTCTTCTTTTTTCTCCAGATAATAGTCGTAATCTCCGATATAATTTACAATTGCCTGATTGGTCAGATCCAGGATCCGGGTAGCTGTCTGGTTGATGAAGTAACGGTCGTGGGAAACATAGAATACTGTTCCAGTGTAACTGTTCAATGCCTCTTCAAGAATCTCTTTTGAAGCGATATCCAGATGGTTGGTGGGCTCATCGAGGATCAGAAAGTTTGCTTCGGACAGCATCAGCTTGGCGAGGGAAACACGACCTCTTTCTCCGCCGGACAGAGCGGAGATCAGTTTGAATACATCATCCCCTGTGAAAGGAATGCTGCCAGCATATTTCGAATTTCTGTTTTCCGTAAGTGTGGGATAAGCATCTGAGATTTCCTCAAAAATAGTTTTCTCCATATGAAGAACTGGTGTTCCTGGTCATAGTAGCCAATCTGTACCTTGGAACCAAGAGTAAATCTGCCGCTGTCTGCATCAATCAGCCCATTGATGATCTTTAACATGGTGGTTTTGCCTGTGCCGTTATTGCCAATCAGGGCTACACGTTCTCCACGTTTGATCTCAAAGGAGATGTCACTGAAAAGTGTCTGTCCGGGAAAAGATTTGGAAAGACTTTCCACAGTAAGGACATCATTTCCGCTGACAAATCTTGGTTCCAGGGAAATGCGCATCTGATTCTGAATCTCCTGTGGTTTATCAATGCGCTGGACTTTATCCAGCATTTTCTCGCGGCTTTCCGCACGTTTGATGGATTTCTCGCGGTTAAAGGATTTCAGCTTGGCAATGACTGCTTCCTGATGTTTGATATCCCGCTGCTGGTTCAGATAGGCTTTGTACTGGGCGTCACGCAGCTGGGCTTTTTTCAGGGCATAGGCAGAATAGTTGCCACTGTACATACGCATATTTCCTGCTTCGATTTCCACAACTTTTGTTACAACTTTGTCAAGAAAGTAACGGTCGTGGGATACGATAAATACAGCACCCGGGTAATTCAGAAGATAGGTTTCCAGCCAGGAAATACTCTCCATATCCAGATGGTTGGTAGGCTCATCCAGAAGAAGAATGTCAGGCTGGCAAGAAGCAGTTTACCCAGAGCTACGCGGGTTTTCTGGCCGCCTGAAAGAGTTTCTATCTGGCGTTCGAAATCTTCTTCTGTGAAACCAAGACCTTTTAATACACCCATGATCTCACTTTTGTAAGCGTAACCATTTTCCAGTTCAAACTGGTGACTCAGTCTTGTGTAAGTATTCATCAGGCTGTCCAGAGCATCTCCGGTGGTGGTTTTCATTTCCTGTTCCAGAGAGCGCAGACGGTTCTCCATATCAATAATGTGCTGTTTGGTGGAAATCAGTTCTTCGTAAATGGTATGATGGCCATGAATGTCCTGATACTGGGCAAGGTAGCCGATATTTTTATCTTTGGCAAGTACCACGTTTCCTGAATCCGGGGAGAGCTCATGCATAATGATTCGCAGCAGAGTCGTCTTGCCTGCACCGTTATTGCCGATGAGAGCTGCCTTTTCGCGGTCTTCTATATGGAAACTGGCATCCTTGAGAATGATTTTTTCGCCAAAGGATTTACAGATATTCTGACATGATAAAATCATAGGAATTCCTCCGTTTGTAATTTGTCCGCGTACTATTATAATCGAAAATGCCTGTTTTTGAAAGCATTTTAAGAGATTTTGTCCAGAGAAAAGAAAGCACCGGATGGATGCATGGAAGAAAATATGATATTCCGGGGAATTTTTCAGAATGAAATTGATAAAAAATACAGAAATATTTGGTCAAAAAGTACAAATTTAATTTGACAATAAAATAACATCTGGGTATAATTGACATAGATAAGCTAAGGAGGGAAAATTTGTGGAAGCTAAGGAAATTTCGAAAGCGGTAATCAAGCGTTTGCCGCGGTACTACCGCTACCTCGGTGAATTGATGGAGGAGAATGTAGAGCGTATATCTTCAAATGATCTTAGCAAGAAGATGCATGTGACGGCTTCCCAGATTCGTCAGGACTTAAATAATTTCGGTGGTTTTGGTCAGCAGGGTTACGGCTATAATGTACGCTATTTGTATACAGAAATCGGTAAGATCCTTGGGCTGGATACTGTACATCCGATGATTATTCTGGGTGCCGGTAATTTGGGACAGGCATTGGCCAATTATGTGGATTTTGAAAAGCGCGGATTTAAGCTGGTTGGTATTTTTGACGTCAATCCTGTACTTGAGGGGATTGCAGTTCGTGGAATTGAGATTCAGATGTTGAGCGATCTTCCTTTGTTTCTGAAGGAGAATGAGGTTGAGATCGCGATCTTGACTCTTCCTAAAATTAAAGCCAAAGAGATGGCAAAGATTTTGATTGATAATGGAATTAAGGCAATCTGGAATTTTGCACATATTGATCTGGATGCCCCGGAGGATGTAATGGTAGAGAACGTACATCTTTCAGAGAGTCTTATGACTTTGTCCTATAACCTGAGTGAGTACAGAAAGGAACATGAAGGGATGTAAGGGATAACTGTGAAACACAAGGCTGTGGTCATCTGATCACAGCTTTTCTCTTGTATGTAAATGTGTTATTGTAAACAGGAGGTGAACAGATGAGAGAGATTGTAACTGCTGTTGAGATGAAAGAACTGGATCATAATACGATTCAGAAAGCCGGGATATCGTCTCCAGTACTTATGGAGAGGGCGGCATTAAAGACGGTTGAGGAGATTGTACAGAGATTAAAGAATAAAGAAAAAGAGAAAATCCTTGTGGTCTGCGGAACCGGCAACAATGGCGGAGACGGATTGGCGATTGCCAGACTGCTTCAGTTGAGAGGAGTCAGAACCTGGTATTATATTGCGGGTAAGGAAGAGAAAATGACTGCTGAAACTGCCGGACAGCTTAAAACAGCAGAATATTATCAGGTGCCCCGGGTGCATAACCTGGATCCGGATGAATATACTACTATAGTAGATGCCATCTTTGGGGTTGGACTGAGCAGACCTGTAGAGGGAAAATATGCAGAGCTTATCAGTACAATGAACCGGGCATCTGCGTATAAAGTAGCTGTGGATATTCCATCCGGGATTGACTCAGATACCGGATTTGAGAAGGGGATTGCATTCCGGGCAGATCTTACGGTTACCTTTGCTTTTCGCAAAAGAGGGCTGTGTTTTTATCCCGGACGCATGTATGGCGGTGAGATCGTTGTTACGGATATCGGAATCTATTCCATACCCGGAAAGAAAATCTGTATGCATCATCTGGAACGTGAAGATTTGAAAATGCTTCCGGAGAGAGTTCCCTATGGAAATAAAGGACCTTCGGTAAGGTTCTTCTTATAGCTGGCAGCGAAGGAATGTGCGGAGCTGCATATCTGAGTGCAGCAGCTGCTCTGAAAAGCTCTGCGGGAATGGTGAGAATTCAGACCGTGGAGGCCAACAGGATTCCGTTGCAGACACTGTTGCCGGAAGCCATGATCACCTGTGATTTTGATGAGAAAAAAAACCAGGCAATGCTTGACTGGTGTGATGTGCTTGTGATAGGACCGGGTCTTGGAACCGGAGCGCAGAGTAGGGAAAGAGCTCAGTGGTTCCTGGCGAAGGCAGCTGAGTGTAAAAAAACAGTAATTCTGGATGCAGATGGCCTGAATCTTCTGTCAGTCCATGACAACTGGAAGTGTTTTATCGGGGAACATGTGATCCTGACACCTCATATTGGTGAGATGAGTCGTCTGTGCGGAAAAGAAATCGGTAAGATCCAGGATTGTCTGGCACAGACTGCAGCTGATTATGCAAAGGAGTCTGGAGCGGTTTGCGTTCTGAAGGATGCCTGTACTGTGGTGCAGATGCTTTTGGAGATATGTATTTGAACATTTCGGGTAATGCAGGAATGGCTACAGCGGGAAGTGGAGATGTGTTAAGCGGTGTGCTTGCCGGTATACAGTGTATGTACCTGGCAGCAGAAAAGAAATTTTCTCCTGTTATGCTGGCTGCACTTGGTGTATATGTGCATGGGCTGGCAGGTGATCTGGCTGCTGAAACAGTAGGGCAGCGAGGGATGACCGCAGGAGATATCATCTGTTTTTTGCCGGAAATACTAAGATAGAATATTCATTTTGAGGCAGTAAATCTGTGAAACAATTTGCAGATATTAACATGAAAAAATAACAGAGGAAAATTATTATGAAGAAAGATAGCAGAGTAAAAGCAGTCATTTCATTGGATGCAGTAGAACATAATTTCCGGGAAATGAGAAAAAATATTGCAGAAGAGACAAAGATGATCGCAGTCATAAAGCTGACGCTTATGGACATGGCGCGGTGCCGGTTGCACATCTCATTGAGGATTATGATTATATCTGGGGATTTGCGGCTGCAACTGCGGAAGAAGCGATTCATCTGCGAGAAGCCGGGATTACAAAACCAATCCTGATCCTTGGAATTGTTTTTGATGAATATTTTCCGGAACTTGTCCGTTATGAGATCCGTCCTGCAGTGTGCGAATATGAGGAGGCAAGGAAACTTTCAGACGAAGCGGTTCTGCAGAAAAAAACTGTACATATTCATATTGCTCTGGATACAGGAATGACCAGGATCGGTTTTGCGGATGCACAGGAAAATGTAGAAGGAAATTAAAAAAATTTCAGAACTTCCAAATCTTGAGATTGAGGGTATGTTTACTCATTTTGCAAGAGCAGATGAGTATGACAGAAGTCCGGCTATGGTACAATTGGAGCGGTATCTGGATTTTTCAAGACGCGTAGAAGAGGCAGGAGTGGAAATTCCTCTGCATCACTGTTCTAACAGTGCGGGCATCATACGTATGCCGGAAGCAAATCTGAATATTGTCCGCGCCGGAATCACAATTTATGGAATTTATCCTTCTTCTGAGGTGGAGAGAGATATTGTAAAGCTTGAGCCGGTTATGGAACTTAAGAGTCATGTGACTTATGTGAAGGACGTTCCTGCCGGAGCAGCGATCAGCTACGGCGGTACTTATGTGGCTGACAGGAAGCTTCGTGTGGCAACTGTTCCGGTGGGCTATGCAGACGGCTATTCCAGGCAGCTTTCCAATAAAGGCTGGGTTCTGATACATGGACAAAAGGCTCCGATCCTTGGCAGAGTCTGTATGGACCAGTTTATGGTAGATGTGACTGAGATTGGTGATGTGAAGAAGGGCGATGAGGTAACACTGATCGGCAGAGACGGGGATGAGTTTATCGGTATTGAGGAGATTGGTGATCTCTGTGGCAGATTTTCCTATGAGTTTGCCTGTGATATCAGCCCGCGTGTGCCGAGAGTCTATATTAAAAACGGGAAAGAAATATAATGTTACTGTTTGCTGAATAGAGACGAAGTGAGCGATAACTGATTTTTATATACCACGCATGTATACACAAGAAAAAGGTGGAAATACTTTATCTTAACCGGACAGGAAATATCCGGCTGATAACAAGGTTTCTTCTTATGGCAATGTTGTAAATTGAAACCGGAAAGAATCGGAGTGTGAATTGTGTGGTAATTAAAAGAGGGGATATATTTTATGCTGATCTTCGCCCTGTAGTGGGGAGTGAACAGGGTGGAATCCGGCCGGTTCTGATCATTCAGAATAACGTAGGTAACCGGCACAGCCCTACAGTGATCTGTGCTGCTATTACATCAAAATGAAACAAAGCTAAGCTTCCTACACATATTGAGATCAATGCGGAACTCTATGGGATTGAAAAAGATTCTGTGATTTTGCTGGAACAGCTTCGTACTATAGATAAAAGAAGATTAAAAGATAAAGTCTGTCATCTGGATGATGCGATGCTGGATAAGGTGAATCATGCACTTGAGATCAGCCTGGAGCTTACGTTCTGATTTTACTTTTTAAGGGATATATCATCTGATCCGGTATTGCGATTTTTTGGCTTGCATGTCTCGGATAGTAGTGCGTGAACAATAAATGAACAGTAATTTTTGGTATCTCTGTCCGGTCAGTATCTTGACGATTAATGGAGAAAGTGATATATTTTACCAGTAATTACGCATATTCAATAAGGAGGAGACTGAATAATATAATGGAAGATGGCAGTAGTATGCCCCTCTGGGGCTTATTTGTTTTACTGTTACTGTTGTGGCTGAATGGAATCTTTTACGGGTTTGCCGCAGCGCTGAGAAACATAAGTGAGAATGATACACAGAAGAAAGCAGAGGAAGGCGATAAAAAAGCACAGATGCTGATGACTCTGATCGACAAACCGGCGCAGTTTGTCAATGCAATTCCGCTGATCGTAATGGCATGTGGTATTTGTTTTGGTACTTTTCTGGTCCCATATGCTGTGGATGCATTTTATCCATACATAAAGCATGTACCTGCACTGATCCTGGTAATGGCATTGTGCGTGATTTTTCTTGCTGCAATCGGTATTCTGGCTTTTCGGCGGGTTGGTACTTATCATCCTGAAGCTTATGCATATAAGTATCTGAACCTGGTACATTTCTGGCTGAATCTGTTAAAGCCTTTGACTGTATCTGTCACCTGGATCGCCAGACTGGCAGCAGTGCCTTTTGGTGTGGAGATAAACCGTACAGAAAAGTCTGTCACAGAAGAGGAATCATTCCATGTAGATGAGCTCATGAACAGGGCGGTCATTCAGGAGAATGAGGCGGAAATGATCCAGAATATCATATCTTTTAATGAGACAGAAGCCCATGATATCATGACTCACAGAAAGAATGTGGTGGCCTTTGACGAGGAGATATTGCTCAAGAACATGATTGACACTATGCTGGAAGAGGGGAATTCCCGTTATCCGGTATATGAGGAGAATATTGACAATATCAAAGGAATTGTCCATTATAAAGATGCGCTTAAGTTTATGACACAGAATCCCTGGGCGAAGTTCAAACCGTTGAAGGAACTGCCCGGAATTATCCGCCAGGCATCCCTGATTCCTGAAACAAGGGGGATTGGAGATCTTTTTCATACTATGCAGGCCAGAAAGATTCATATGGCAATTGTTGTGGATGAATATGGCCAGACAGCCGGGATCGTTACCATGGAGGATATTCTGGAGGAGATTGTCGGAGATATTCTGGATGAATATGATGAGGATGAAATTACGATCCGCGCACAGAAAGATAACAGTCTGATCATTGACGGGCTTGCTTATCTGGAGGATGTGGAAGAAGAGTTGGATGCAGATTTTGGGGATACAGAGTTTGAAACACTGAACGGTTATCTGACCAATATTCTAGGACATATTCCTGCAGATAAGGATGTTAATACAAGCATAAAAGCGATTGGATACTGTTTTACAATCTTGTCTATTGGTAATAAAACCATTGGCAAGGTTAAGGTGGAGCGGGATAATAATGTTGCTGTATAAACAACAGCAGATAAAAATAATTAACAAAAGGAGAAAGAAAGATGTCAGGACATTCAAAATTTGCAAACATTAAGCATAAGAAAGAGAAAAACGATGCAAAAAAAGGTAAAATTTTTACAGTAATCGGACGTGAGCTGGTTATGGCTGTCAAAGCAGGCGGTCCGGATCCGAATAACAACAGCAAACTTCGTGATGTAATTGCCAAAGCGAAAGCAAACAACATGCCAAACGATACAATCGAACGTGGTATCAAAAAAGCAGCAGGTGCTGATTCCGCAGACAACTACGAGAAAGCTGTATATGAAGGATATGGTCCGAACGGCGTTGCTATCATTGTTGAGACTCTGACAGACAACAAGAACCGTACAGCAGGTAATGTACGTAATGCATTTACAAAGGGTAACGGAAGCATCGGAACTCAGGGATGTGTATCCTATATGTTTGATCAGAAAGGTCAGATCATTATTGACAAAGAAGAGTGTGAGATGGATGCAGACGAGATTATGATGCTTGCTCTGGATGCCGGTGCTGAGGACTTCAGCGAGGAAGAGGACAGTTATGAGATTCTCACTGCTCCGGATGATTTCAGTGCAGTTCGCGAAGCTCTGGAAAAAGCAGGTCTGCCTATTGCAGAAGCACAGGTTGCCATGATTCCTCAGACTTATGTGGAGCTTACAGATGAGCAGGCACTCAAGGATCTTCAGAGAACTCTGGATCTTCTGGATGATGACGATGATGTCACAGATTACTGGACAAACTGGGATGAACAGTAAAATACCGCAGGTATATTGAGACTGCCTGTTTGGGTTATTGCTGTCGGACATGTATAGTTTATAAAAGAAACACACATAATACCTCCATAGAGAAAATGGAGGTATTTTTATGTCTGAAAACAGATATGGAGAAAAAAGAGAAGAGTCTGAAACAGGGATGAAGCTGCAAAACTGTGAGACACAGGAGTCAGAAAATAAAATTCAGGAAAGTACCAATGAGCAGATCAAAGATATGGGACAGGTGGTTTTAAACAGCAATTCCCGAAAACACAAGGTAGAGCTTCTGACCATCATTGGTGAGGTGGAAGGTCATGAGTCTGCACCCTCCCATTCCAAAACTACAAAATATGAGCATGTACTTCCAAAGCTTGCCATCATTGAGGATGATGAAGAAATAGAAGGCTTGCTGATCCTTTTAAACACAGTGGGAGGAGATGTGGAGGCTGGGCTTGCCATTGCAGAGATGATTGCCTCTTAAGTATACCAACAGTGTCACTGGTTCTGGGCGGCGGACATTCTATCGGAGTTCCGATGGCCGTATCTGCGGACTATTCTTTCGCAGTACCAAGTGCTACGATGGTGATCCATCCGGTACGTTCCAATGGTATGTTTATCGGAGTGGCTCAGACTTACCGGAATATGGAGAAAATTCAGGACCGCATCACTACATTTATTTCCGAACATTCCAAAGCATCTCAGAAACGTCTGGAAGAGCTGATGCTTGATACTTCTCAGCTGGTAAAAGATGTAGGAACCATGCTGGAAGGAAAAGAGGCAGTAAAAGAAGGGCTGATCGATGAGGTTGGCGGTATTAAGGAAGCGTTGGCAAAATTATATGAAATGATAGAAAAAGAGTGTTGAAAGTGAAAAAAATGTTACGGTTCTCATACCACTATCCAAAATTCCATTGCCGCAGGCAATCTGGAATGAATTTTGGCTACGTTACTGAGAACGGAGTGAGCAGTAACAAAAATCTTATATATGCTACAAATCAGCTTGCCATATGTCAGATTTTGGCGTATTATTAATAGAGGTTTATTATTTGCGAGGAGGAAAACCATGTATAAGATTTTAAAAGCTGAAACACTGGCAGCTAAGATCCATCTTATGGTTGTACACGCACCGCGTGTTGCAAGCCATTGTCAGCCAGGACAATTTATTATCGTTAAGTTAGATGAGAAGGGTGAGAGAATCCCTCTTACTATCTGTGATTATGATCGTGAAGAAGGTACGATCACAATCGTATTCCAGGAGATTGGTGTATCTACATCAAGATGGCAGAATTAAAAGCAGGAGATGCATTCCGCGATTTCGTAGGACCTCTTGGATGTCCTTCTGAATTTGTTGAGGAAGATATCGAAGAATTAAAGAAAAAGAAAATGGTATTTGTTGCCGGCGGTGTTGGTACAGCCCCTGTTTACCCACAGGTAAAATGGCTCCATGAACATGGATCACAGCAGATGTTATTCTTGGTGCAAAAACTAAGGATATGGTTATCCTTGAGAAAGAACTGGGAGAAGTTTCCAATCTTTATGTTACTACAGATGACGGTTCCTATGGCCGTGCAGGTATGGTTACCAAGACTCTTGAGGATCTGGTAACAAACGAAGGCAAACATTACGATGTCTGTGTAGCAATCGGACCGATGATCATGATGAAATTTGTCTGTCTTCTTACCAAGAAGCTTGGCATTCATACAATTGTCAGCATGAACCCGATCATGGTTGACGGAACAGGTATGTGTGGCGCATGCCGTCTTCAGGTTGGCGATGAGATTAAGTTTGCATGTGTAGACGGACCGGAATTCGACGGACATCTCGTTGATTTCGACCAGGCTATGAAGAGAAGCCAGATGTATAAGACTGAAGAGGGACGTGCATTACTGAAACTTCAGGAAGGTGATACCCATCATGGCGGATGTGGACATTGTGGAGGTGACAAGTAATGGCAGATGCAAAGATGTTAAAGAAAGTTCCTGTAAGAGAACAGGATCCAAAGGTGCGTGCAACAAACTTTGAAGAAGTTTGTCTTGGATACAATCAGGAAGAAGCAATGGAAGAAGCACAGAGATGCTTAGGCTGTAAGAAACCGAAATGTGTGGAAGGCTGTCCTGTATCCATTAATATTCCTGGATTTATTGAAGAGATTAAAGAGGGAAAGATCGAAGAAGCATACAAAGTGATCGGATTATCCTCCGCACTTCCGGCTATCTGTGGACGTGTATGTCCTCAGGAATCCCAGTGTGAGGGTAAATGTATCCGCGGAGTCAAAGGTGAAGCTGTTTCTATCGGTAAGCTGGAGAGATTTGTTGCTGACTATGCTCTGGAACATGATATCAAACCTGTTGGAGCAGAAGTTAAGAACGGACATAAAGTTGCAGTGATCGGTTCCGGTCCTTCCGGACTTACCTGTGCAGGTGATCTTGCAAAAGCTGGTTATGATGTAACTGTATTTGAAGCTCTTCATGAACTTGGCGGTGTTCTTGTTTACGGTATTCCGGAGTTCCGTCTTCCGAAACAGAAAGTTGTTAAGAAAGAAATTGAAAAAGTTAAAGAATTAGGTGTTAAATTCGAGACTAATGTTGTTATCGGTAAATCCACAACAATCGATCAGCTGATCGAGGACGAAGGATTTGAAGCTGTATTTATCGGATCAGGTGCCGGACTTCCAATGTTCATGGGTATCCCGGGTGAGAATGCAAGCGGTGTATTCTCTGCCAACGAATATCTTACAAGAAGCAACCTGATGAAAGCTTTTGATGATTCTTATGATACACCGATCGCAGCAGGAAAGAAAGTAGCAGTTGTAGGCGGTGGTAATGTTGCTATGGATGCTGCCAGAACAGCTTTAAGACTTGGTGCTGAAGTACATATCGTATACAGAAGAAGTGAAGCAGAGCTTCCTGCACGAGCAGAGGAAGTTCATCACGCAAAAGAAGAGGGAATCATCTTTGATCTTCTTACGAACCCGAAGGAAATCCTTGTAGATGAGAACGGTCATGTAAAAGGTATGAAGGTTGTCAAGATGGAACTTGGTGAGCCGGATGCTTCCGGAAGACGTCGTCCGGTTGAAATTCCGGGATCTGAATATGACATGGATGTAGATACAGTTATCATGTCTCTTGGTACTTCCCCGAACCCTCTTATTTCTTCTACAACAAAAGGTCTTGAAGTCAATAAGAGAAGATGTATCATTGCTGAAGAAGAAACAGGTAAGACATCTAAAGACGGTGTATATGCCGGCGGTGATGCTGTTACAGGTGCAGCTACTGTTATCCTTGCCATGGGTGCAGGTAAAGCTGGTGCCAAAGGTATCGATGAATATCTTAAAAATAAATAATGTAAATGGTACTTGACAGATTTTGACGTCTGTGGCATGATTACTAGTGTTGATAATCATGAAAAGCTTAGAAGGTGTTTACAGGGATTTATTTTCCGTCAGAGAGAGGAAGCCATCGGCTGGAAGCTGCCTCAGGTTCAGATATTTCCTGAATTTCCCACCGGAGCCGCATTTCTGAATGACAGTATTTACTGAGTAGGAAATGACGTTACTGCGCGTTAAGCAGACCGAGAGCCTGTAGAAAATGCAGGAAGCAGGGTGGTACCGCGGATTATAAGCTTCGTCCCTTTTGAGGGGCGGAGCTTTTTTATCGTACAGGAAACTTTGTATCTATACGATAAAACGCTCCGCGGGGAGGCGAAGGGAAATGATGTCGCTTATGTTAACCCGCCGCAGGCGCAGGATTCTACAGGCTATTGGAAGGAAATCAGAAAGGAGAAGCTGCATGGAGAAAAAAGACGTTGTCAAAAAACGGAATCCGGAAAACTGTATGCAAAACAGTGCAGCTTCGCTGCCTCATGCGCCAAGCAGCGTTTTTCCTGCGCATGCAGCTGGAAAGAAACGAAA
>ENA-OQMZ01000276-OQMZ01000276.1-human-gut-metagenome-genome-assembly--contig:-NODE-276-length-22753-cov-4.305533_pt1 | contig 22753 bp, 26 predicted proteins | sample MGYA00242621_ERZ504862 | MGnify/ENA primary metagenome ERZ504862 (study PRJEB26092, sample SAMD00036393) | human gut metagenome | host: Homo sapiens | study: EMG produced TPA metagenomics assembly of...
GACGAGGTGATTCATCTGCTGCAGCACGCCGCCCATCAGCTCGGCAATGCGTGATCGTGGTGACGCATTCCAAGCGCGTCGCCAACTCCGCCGCATGTCGTGCTGCGTCTCAGGAGCAAGAAACTGACCCGGGCATGACCCACCTGGGCCGGGCGGCACCCCGGCGACGACCCGCATGGAATCATCGTCATAATGACGCCTGCGATCCCTGGACATGAGAAACCGCACCTCCGATCATCGAATCTGGATTACTCCAGTCCAACAATCGGGGTGCGGTTCAAAAGGCCCTTTTTTTGTGTCGGATTACGAACCGCGCGTCTCACCGCTTGCCGTTGTAGATCTCGTTGTCGATCACATCGGCGAACACGCGATTGACGGCCGGGCGCACCACTTTCAGCGACGGTGTCAGGCACTTGTTCTCCTGCGTGAACTGCGTGTCCAGCACGGCGAACTTGCGTACGGATTCGGCGCGCGAGACCGTCGCATTCGCCTTGTCCACGTACTGCTGAATCTCCTCGCGCACCGCGGCGTTCGTGGCGAGCCGGTCGACCGGCGTCTCCGTGGACAGGCCGTGCGCGGCAGCCACAATGCCAGCGACTCCGGATCGAGCGTCACCAACGCGCCGATGAACGGGCGCTGGTCGCCCACCACCACGCAGTGCTCCACGATCGGGCACTTGGCGATCTCTTCCTCCAGCGGAATGGGGGAGACGTTCTTGCCGCCGGCAGTAATAATAATGTCCTTGATGCGGCCGGTGATGACGATGTGGCCTCATCATCGATCTCGGCCAAGTCGCCGGTCCTGAGCCAGCCGTCGGCGGTGAACGCCTCGGCCGTCTTCTCCGGCAGATTGTGGTAGCCGCAGAACACGTTCGGCCCTTGACCTGCAGTTCGCCTTCGTCGGAAATGCGAATCGAGGAGCCGGGCGCGGGCTGGCCTACGGTGCCGATCACATTGTCGGTCACGCGCGTGGCGGCGAACGGGGCGGCGGTTTCGGTCATGCCATAACCCTGAATCATCGGCAGTCCGATGCCGTTGTAGAAATGCGCCAGATCGAGCGACAGTGGTGCGCCGCCGCAGGCCACGTACTTGATCTTCGGGCCCAGAGCACCGCGCACCGTGCGGTAGACGAGCGTTTCGTACTTGGCGCGCTCGGCGATTTCGGCAAACGTGTGCTGCTCGCCGGCCTGCTCCTTGCGGCTCCAGACGCGCGCGGCCTCGGCGGCCTTGACAAACAGGCGGCCCTTCCAGCCGGCACCGGCCTTGTGCGAGGCGGCGTTGTATACCTTCTCGAACACGCGCGGCACGCCCAGCAGGTAGGTCGGTTCAAACGAACGCAGGTCCGGCAGCAGGGTTTTGGTGTCCGGCAGATAACCGACCACGCCGTCATCGGAGGCGATGGAGCGTACTGGATGAATCGCGCGAAGCAGTGGGCCAGCGGCAGGAAGAGCAGCAGGCGCGGATGGTCGTCAAGCACCACTTCATGCAACGCCTGCGAGGCGGAGATGGTGATGGACACGAAGTTCTTGTGGGTCAGTTCGGCACCCTTCGGGTTGCCGGTGGAGCCCGAAGTGTAGACGATGGTGGCCAGATCGTCGGCGCGCACGGTGGCCACGCGCTCGTTCAGTTCCTCGTCCGAAACAGCCACGCCCAGACCTTCGAGCGCGCCCAGCGCGTTGCCCTCGATCATGAGAATCTGCTTCAAGGCAGGACAGTGTCCTTGACCGAGTCGAGCCGGTCGAAGCGCTCGCGGTTGTCGGCAAAGGCCAGCTTGACCGCCGAATCGTTCATGATGCGCTGGGCTTGCGGGGCGGAGTCGGTGTCGTAGATCGGCACGCTTACCGCGCCCACTGCGGCCAGTGCGAAATCGAGAATGCCCCATTCGAGACGGGTGGAGGAAAAGATGGTCACCGCGTCGCCCTTGGCGATGCCGAGCGCGATCAGGCCCTTGGCGGCCGAGACCACGCGCTCGTGGAATTCGCCGGTGGTGACGTTCTGCCAGCGGCCGGGGCCGATTTTCTTGGCGGCGATTACCGTGTCCGCGCCGGTGCGGGCAAGGCGATCGGTAAGTAGGGAGTAGATGGTCTGGTTGTCGCGGATTTCGATGGATTCGCCAGGCGTGGTGTAGTGGTCAAGCATAAGCGGGCCGTGTCCTTACGTGCGTTGCGTGATGGCTGTTGACAAAATCGAGCCATTCTGACAAGTTAGGTTACGCTGGCGTAAGGTTGCGCGCGTTGTGGGCAATGGAGAAGTTGTCTGTCTGGTTTTGTGGATTGTATACAACGCCGTGTCTAACCGGTTTGCTCTACGGTTATGACACCGTGTCCATTTCGGGAGCCATCGACTTCCTGCAGGACAAGTACGCGCTGAGCCCGGCCCTGCAGGGTCTGGTCATCAGCTCCATCATGATCGGCGGCGTGATCGGCGCCGGCTTCTCCGGCTTCCTGTCCGATAAGTACGGCCGCCGCCGAAGCACTGGTCGCCGCGCAAAAAGCAGCACTAGGCCGCGTTTGCTGCGTCTATTGGCGAATTGATCATATGGGTCGTCTGCGTGCAGACGACCCTTTTGCGTTCCGTCGGCTTCTGACACCGTAGAAACGTGCTTTCTCGGCTTCGAGGGGCTGATTTTGCCTTATCTGGAAGTCTACTTCCACTTCGAGGGGCTGATGCCCAAGTAGACACGGCCCTAAAACGGCGGAATGACGTTGACGTGTAGCCGTTTATACTTCCGATTACATGGATGAGGAGCCCCTCGAAGCGGAGATAGACTTCCGGCAAATGCGAAATCAGCCCCTTGAAACGGAAGTAGGCCTCCGGCAAACGCAAAAATGAGCCTCCTCGAAACGGATAAATGCACGTATTGGGTGTAGTGGATGCTTCAGCCCCTGATATCGAAGCATATTTTTTCTGGTTGGCGCGTCTAGCATGCGCACTCCGCAATCGATAATTCTGTGGCCTCTCTCACTTTAAAAGTCTGGCGTGTGCGAGGGCGTTCGCTTAAGGTGAATGGGATTGCGCGGAATGTGGAGCGCAGGTACACATGACGAGGGCACACCGCAACAACACGGCAAGGGGAAGCGGACCATGTTCGACAAACGACTGTTCCAATTGGCGCCTGGCTTGAAAAAACTCATAGCTGGCAAAGTGGCCCTGATGTGGGTAGGTCTGCTTGCCAACATTGGTTTTATGCTGTCGCTGGTAATGCTGCTGAACAGCTTACTGACCGCTGTGGCACCGCCGCTGCTCCAATGCGGCGGCACTTCGCAAGGCGCGGCCTGCCCCGTGCCGTTGTCTGATCGGCACGGCGCGGATGTGCTGCCCATGGCTGGCGACGTCATGATTTACGTGCTGCTTGCGCTGGTCTGTATAGCGGTCCGTTACACGGCCACCACGCACGCCACCCGTCTCGGCACCGAAGCCGCCGAACGAGTCAAGCTCGCTTTGCGCTCCAAGCTGTACCGCAAAATGGTGGCACTCGGCCCGTCCTACAAAACCCGCATCAAGACCTCGGATGTGGTGCAATCCGCCGGCGAAGGTGTTGAACAGATTCAAAGCTTCTTTGAACTGTTCCTGCCGCAGCTCTTCTATGCGATTCTTGCGCCAATCACCTTGTTCGTGGCCATTGCGCCGATTAACGTGCCCGCCGCTGCCGTCATGCTGGTCTGCGCGCCGTTCATCATCATCGTGACCGGCATCGTCTCCATGACCGCCGCCCGCGCCTTCAAGAAGTACTGGGTGCGCTACACCGATATGGGCGCCGCGTTCCTCGACAATCTCCAAGGCCTTGAGACCCTGAAAACTTTGACGCCGACGAGCGCGCCGCCATCGAGATGGACAAGAAAGCCGAAGGCTTCCGCGTCATGACCATGCGCGTGCTGCAGATCCAGCTGCGCTCGCTGACCGCCATGGACATAGTGGCCTACGGCGGTGCTGCGGCCGGCATCGGTGTGGCGTTATGGCAATACGCGCATATTGGCGATGCTTTTGCCAATGGTGCGTCCGGCTGGTCGCCAATCGCACTGGCCTCACATCTGCCTGGTGTGCTTGCCTACGCGGCATACGGCCTGCACTATCTCATCCCGTTCGGGGTGGGCTACCCGCTGTCTCTTACCGGTCTGCTGTTCATTGTGCTGCTGTCCGCCGAATTCTTTATTCCCATGCGTCAGCTTGGCTCGTTCTTCCACGTGGCGATGAACGGCATGACCTCCACCAAGCGCATCTTCGCTCTGCTGGACACCCCGGAGCCCGAGCATGGCACGGCGACCCTGCCGGCCAACGATTCCGATTCCGCTGACGACGGTCTGACGGTCCGCTTCGACCACGTCGGCTATTCCTATGATGATGCCGGGCACGGCGACTCCAAGTCCGCATCCGCAAAGACCGATAAGCAAGGTGAAACCAGCCCCAATTCCGCCGTCGCTCCTGCGCTCACCAACATCACCTTCGCCGCACGGCCCGGTCAGTTCACCGCCATTGTTGGCATCTCCGGTTCCGGCAAGTCCACGGCCGCCTCGCTGCTCGCCGGTACACTGGCCGGTTACCGAGGTTCGCTCACGCTGAACGGTGTCGAGGTATCCGATTTGTCAGGCGAAACACTGGCCGGAGCCGTCACTGTGATTGGTGCCAGCAGCCATCTGTTTGCGGGCGCATTGCGCGAGAATCTTCTGATGGCCTTGCCCGATGACGAGATTCCTGATTCGCCGGATTCCGTGGACTCCCGTCTGTGGTCCGCGCTCGAGCAGGCGCGCATTGCCGACTTCGTGCACGCACAGCCGAACGGACTGGGCATGCCGATTGAGTCCGATGCCGCCAACCTGTCCGGCGGCCAACGCCAGCGCATCGCCATCGCCCGCGCGCTCCTGCATGATTCGCCGGTATTTGTGTTCGATGAGGCGACCAGCAGCGTTGACATGGAATCCGAAGAGCTGATCCTGGATACAATTCGCGAATTGGCGCAATCCCGCGGCAAGACGGTTATTATGATCACCCATCGCATGGCCAACGCCGAACACGCTGATCAAGTGGTGGTGCTCGAACACGGCAAGTCGGTTGAGAGGGGCACCCATACCGAGCTGATGACGGCGGACGGCGTCTACGCCAAGCTGTTTACCACGCAGGCAGATATTGAGAACTTCGGAGAAGGCCATGCTCGGCGTGTGCTGCAGGTTGGTTCCCGCAAGCAGGAGCTGTCCGACGACAGTCGGACTGAGGGTGGCGCAGCGCGCGTAAGCGCAGAGGCGGGTATGACGGTTGACCGCCTGCAGTCAGCTTTGCCGACGGCTTCCGTTGGCGGGAGTGAGCAGGCCTCGGCTGAGACTCCGGCTGGTGTTGCAAATAGCGATTCGTCTTCCAAAATGAGCACATTCCAAGTGATCAGGCGACTGCTTAAGGAAGCCCGACCTCTGGCAGGACTGATGGCAGCGGCCTCCACCGCCGGCACCATCGGCCATCTTTCGGCCACTTTCCTGCCCGTGTTCGGCATTATCGCGGCATTTGCACTTACCGGTAATCCGGTGTGGGGCATGGGTGTTGCGCCCGCCGTCATCATGATGATTATCTGTGCTCTTCTGCGTGGCATCACCCGATACATTGAACAATATCTGAACCACAATGTGGCATTCCATCTGCTCGCACTCTTCCGTTCCAAGGCGTTCGCCGCGTTGCGCAGACTGCGCCGGCCAAGCTCGCGGGCAAAGGTAAGGGCAACCTTATCGCCATGCTGACCACCGATGTGGAACTGCTTGAGATCTTCTTTGCCCACACCATCAGTCCGGTGGCCATCGCGGTAACCTCCACCATCATCTACACGATTGTGGCCGCCACCCTAAGCCCATGGATGGCGCTGGCGTTGATTGCCGCCCACCTGGTTATCGGCATCCTTGTGCCGCGATTCTTTGCCACCGGCGTACGTAACCTTGGCCCTGCCATCCGTGGCGCTGCCGGAGAACTCGACGATGTGATACTCGATGACATGCGCGGCCTGGACGAAATCATCCGATTTGGTCGCGGCGAGGAACGTGCGCAGGCCATCGAGGACCGTACCCATGCGTTGTGGAAGGATCACGCCAAACTCAGCAAGGTCAACGGCCGTTTCACCGGAATCAGCGGACTCTTGGTGGCTGTGCTCACAGCGGCTTCGGTCGCCGTGGCTATTGCCTGTGCCGGCGCGAACCCGCAGAGCATTCCGACTCTGATTGCCGCCTTCGTGCTGTTCGCCGGCTCGTTCGGACCGACTTTGGCGCTCGCCGCCTTGCCCGCTAACCTGACTCAGACCTTCGCGTCCGCTAGCCGACTGTTCGGACTGATGGACGAGGTGCCCGCTGTGACCGAGAACGGCACTGTTGTGCCGCAGGAGTATATGGGCATGCGTCTTGATGACGTCACCTTTGCATATGCGGGGGAGCGCGAAGTCCTGTCCGACTTCTCGCTTGACGTGCCGCAGCATGGCGTGCTGGGTATCCAGGGGCCGTCCGGCCGAGGCAAGTCCACCATGCTCAAGCTGCTGCTGCGCTACTGGGATCCGCAGCGCGGTCAGGTGACGTTGTCCGGCACGCCGTTGCCCGAGGTCGATGTGCATGCTCGCCGACGTATTCAGGCCATGATGAGCCAGGAAACCCACCTGTTTGATGGCTCTATCCGAGACAATCTGCTGATTGCTTTGCCTGAGTCCGAGGTTGAAGCTGCAAATGTTGCAGGCAATGGGGAAGTGGGTGCCAAGACCGTTGATTCCCGACAGCAGCGGTTGGCGGCGCAATCGGCAGAGGGCGATGCCGTTCAGGTGGCAGCATCTGACGGTCTCGACGCTCGTTTGCGTCAGGCTCTCGCCAAGCTCCGTGCTTGATCTCATTGATTCCCTGCCCGATGGCCTTGATACTCAGGTAGGCGAGTTGGGCGACCGTCTATCCGAAGGTGAACGCCAGCGTATCGGTTTGGCTCGTGTGTTCCTGCGCAATGCTGATCTGGTGCTTTTCGACGAGCCGACCAGCCGTTTGGATGCTTTGAACGAGGCTATTATTCTACGTTCCATTCACGCTATGGCCGTGGGTGAGCAGCATGCAGACAAGGAGCGCGGCGCGGCTGTGGTGCTGGTCTCCCACCGCGAATCCGCCATGCGCATTGCTGATGCGGTACTCAATCTGTAACTGCCTGTAACTACGCGGGAATTACATCGCATTGCGTTACGTTACCGCGTTGCACTGCGGTTCCTCGCGGGTGGCGGCGATGCCATCTCCGGTCGTCATTGCGTTGCTGCGTTTGTGTTGCGATATGTGATGCGGCAACGCAGCAATGCGGCAATGCAATGTGATGTGGCAACGTGGCAACGTAGCGATGCAATAACGCGACAACGTGACAACGTAGCGATGCAATAACGCGGCAACATGGCAACATGGCAATGCAGTAACGCAACGCAGCATTCACGCCTTGATCAAAGTGCCGATGATGAGCGCCTTCTGCAGCCCTGGGCGGAACAGGTCGTGAAATTCATGCGACATTTCGGTTTCGAGTTTGACCGATGCATGGATGTCGTCAGTGCGAAGGCGTGCCTGTTCGGTGCCGATGATGTGCTCGAGCACCGCGAATCCCTCTTCGGTTTTGCCGGCTTGAATGAGGAATCGTGGGCTTTCCGGTGCTCGCACCATGGAGAGCAGGAACGCGGCGGCCGGAATCGCACCCACCTCAGCATCCAACGCCAACCGGCGTTGACATCCCAGCTTCTGGAACCGTAGGAGGCGATGATGTAGTTGATGACATTGGTCAGGAAGATGCCGCATACCGCGAGGAGCTGATAGGAAAAGGCAAGCAGACCGCGGATATTGACCGGCGCTTAAGGCCAGACCGAACGTATATTTGCCCGATCCGTGAGTACGTATGGTTGTTCCCAAGGGATTGCGCTGCTTGGAAGCAGCTTGAAACAGGCCCGCCATGTGCTTTTCCTCTCAATACAGCTATGGGGGGTGCCTGTTCATACTAGTCAGATTCTTGTCATATGGCGTTGAATATCTACAAATGTGGGCACTGGTGAGGCGGCTGAGTGGTGGAATCGCGCCGTGGTGTGTGGGTGTTGGGGACTCACGAGCATGCTGCGCGTTATTTGGTGGTGTGCTGAGAGTCGGGACCTACTCACGTTGGGGGAGGGGATGAAGAGCCTCTGAGACAAGTCGCTGTTCGACTGGAGATTTGCTCACGTGGAAAGCATGGAAAAGGCGAAAAAAATCAGGCGTGTCGGGTGATTTGACAAATTGGTACACAGGTGTATCATCTTAGGTATTGGTACACGGGTGTACCAAAGAAAACACCCCAAGGAAAGGTGGCCAGAGGAGACTTCGCAAGCGGCCAAACGAATTGAAATCCAACGCAGCAGTCGATTCGTTTTTGGCAATCGGAAGGCAGTCGTCAACAATCGGAAGGCAGCCAAAGACAGCCGGAAGATAACCGAGAAGTAACCGGACGAAAACCGGAAGCCAGTCGGAAGAAAGCCAACCACCCGCAAGTCAACTCCAATGGTCCAGAAGGAGATAACATGCGCAACACCAAGAAGGTCATCGCGGCAACGGCAGCCGTGGCCACGCTCGTCGGTCTCGCCGCCTGCGGCAGCAGCAACGACAACGGCGCCAACAAGGGTGACGCTGACAAGGCCGAACTCGTGTTCTGGGGCTGGGATTCCGGCAACTCGATGAAGGAAATCCTCGCTGACTTCGAGAAGGCCAACCCCGGCATCACCGTCAAGTTCAACAACACCGGCACCGCCGAGAAGACCTCCACCGCGCTCTCCAACGCCATCGCCGCAGGCAACGGCGCCCCTGACGTCGTGATGCTCGAAGATCCGACCGTCACCCAGTTCGCCGTCACCGATGGCCTCGTGGACCTGAGCGAATTCGGCGCCGACAAACTCGCCGACGACTTCGCCGCCGGCCCGTGGAACAAGCTCCAGTACAACAACAAGCCGTACGCTCTGCCGATTGATTCCGGCCCCGAAATGTTCTTCTACAACAAGGCAGTGTTCGACAAGGCCGGCGTGGACGGCGAGTCCATCAAGACCTGGAACGACTACTACGAGGCCGCCAAGAAGATCCGTGCCACCGGCTCCTACATCACCAATCTGGCCGGTACCTCCAACGACTATCAGCCGTTCACCGCCCAGATCTGGCAGGCCGGTGCCCAGCCGTGGAAGGTCGATGGCGAGAACATCACCATCAACATGACCAAGGACGAGGGCATGCAGCGCTATATCCAATTCGTCCAGAAGCTCATCGACGAAGACCTCGTGGACGCCAAGACCCCGAACTGGTCCGACGATTGGAACCGCGAGCTCAACGATGGCACCCTCGCCTCCCTGACCATCGGCGCTTGGATGCCGATCAACCTCATGACCGGCGCCCCCGATCAGGCCGCAACTGGCGCGTCGCCCAGCTGCCGCAGTGGGAGGAAGGCAAGGAAGTCTCCGCCGAAGACGGTGGCTCTGCACTTGCCGTCACCTCGCAGTCCAAGAACCAGGCCGCTGCTACAAGCTCGTTGAGTACATGACTCATGGCGAGGGCGCTCAGACCATGGCCGACACCGGTACCTTCCCGTCCCTGAAGAAGATCCTCCGGTCCGACTCCTTCACCGACCCGACCACCGAGTCCAACAAGAAGACCAACGACTACTTCGGCGGTCAGAACGTCAACGAAGTCCTTTCCGCCGCGGCTCAGCGCCCGACCGAGAAGTTCCAGTACCTGCCGTACAACCCGTACGCCCAGACCGCTTACGGCGACGAAGTCTCCAAGGCCTACTCCGGCGACATCACCCTGGAGAAGGCGCTTGAAAACTATGCCAACAAGCTCGCCGAGCAAGGCAAGCAGCAGGGCTACAACGTCACCGTCAAGTGACGCAACCGATCTATTGCCGGTACATCCGGCACTGACCAACAATCAAAACCTGCGGCTAGGCCACTCTCCTTCCGCCTAGCGCCCGATCTCCCAAAGCGGGGATGCTCCCCAGTGTCCCCGCTTTCCCGTGCCCTCGCCTGACGTGACCGCTCCAATCGAGCGACCCCCTGGTAGCGGGCGCAGCACAGCAATCCGTATTCCAAGAAAGCAATCGATTATGTCCGATCAAACAATGGCCGCAGCCCCGCAGCCAACGGTGGGAATCCTGCCTGAGGAGGCGGATCTGCACACGGCTGAGGCCCGCGTCAACAAGCACAAGGCCGACTGGCGCGGCTGGAAGTTCATGTGGCCGTTCGCGTGGTGTTCGTCTTCGTGTTCATCATCCCAATTGTGTACGCCATTTACATCTCCTTCTTCAAGAAGCAGATGGTCGGCGGCACCAAGTTCGTCGGCTTCGAGAACTACGCCCGACTGATTCAGGATCCGCAGTTCTGGAGCTCGGTGGGCCGCGTCACTATCTTCACCGTATTCCAGGTGCCGATCATGCTGTTTCTGGCCGCAGCATGGCCCTCGCTTTGGATTCGATGAAGCTGCATGGCACCAAGTTCTTCCGCATCTCCACATTCCTGCCCTATGCGGTGCCCGCAGTGGTCTCCACCATGATTTGGGGTTTCGTGTATGGCGCCAAATACGGTCTGGTCGGCTCCCTCAACGACTTCCTCGGCACCAACATCGATGTGCTCAGCCCCGACGTGCTGCTTGCATCCATCGCGAACATCAACACGTGGGAATATGCCGGCTACAACATGCTGATTTTTTACAGCTCCCTAAGCACCATTCCGCACAGCTTGTATGAGGCCGCCTCCATCGACGGCGCTTCGGAGTGGCAGATTGTTAAGAAGATCAAGCTGCCGGAGCTGAAGGGCTCGCTGGCCATCACGGTGATCTTCTCGATCATCGGCAGCTTCCAGCTGTTCAACGAGCCGAGCATTTTGCAGAACATGGTTCCGGGCAACGCGATCACCACGTACTACACGCCGAACATGTACGCCTACAACCTGAGCTTCACCGGCAATCAGAGCAACTATGCCGCAGCTCTGGCCATCGTGATGGCCATCATCACCATGGCCATTGCGTATGTCGTCCAGCTTAAGAGTATGAAGGAGCAGATGAAGTAATTATGAGCACTGCAACCATGACTTCAACAACAACCATGACCCTGGCCGATCTCAAGGCTCAGGAAAAGGCCGCCAAGAAGGCCGAGAAGGAGCGTCAGAAGCGCATCGACGCCGACGAGAAGGCCGAGCGCAAGCGCGCCGCCAAAACCGGTTTCTCCAACCCGGCGAACCCGACCCGCTCGATGGCCCTGACCATCGTGTGCGCGATTTTCGCGGTCTACTGCCTCTTCCCGTTTGTCTACCTGATGATTAACGCCACCAAGACCCAGTCCGACTTCACTTCGACGTTCGGCCTCGGTTTCGGCAAAACGTTCGCCCTGTTCGACAACATCGCCACGGTGTTCACCTATCAGGACGGTATCTTCGGCCGCTGGTTCGTCAACACGATTCTGTATGTGGTGGTCGGCGCCGGCGGTGCCACCTTGCTGGCCATCATGGGCGGCTATGCGCTGGCCAAGTTCCGCTTCCCCGGCCGTAAGCTGTGCTTCGTGATCATCATCGGCGCCATTTCGGTGCCGGGTATCGCGCTGGCCGTGCCGCAGTTCCTGCTGTTCGCCAAGATGGGCCTCACGAACACCCCGTGGTCGATGATTATCCCGAGTTTGGTATCCACGTTCGGTCTGTATCTGATGTGGATCTTCTCCGATCAGGCCGTGCCGGATGAGCTGCTTGAAGCCGCGCGCGTGGATGGTGCCGGCGAGTTCCGCACCTTCTTCCAGATTTCCCTGCCGCTGTTGGCACCCGGCATCGTGACCACTGCATTGTTCGCCATTGTAGCGACGTGGAACAACTACTTCCTGCCGTTGATCATGTTGAAGGATTCCAACTGGTACCCGTTGACGATCGGTCTGAACCAGTGGAAGGACCAGGCTTCAACCGCAGGCGGTCAAGCTATCCAAAACCTCGTGATTACCGGTTCGCTGATCACGATCATCCTCTGGTGATTGCGTTCCTGTGCCTGCAGAAGTACTGGCAGTCAGGCCTCGCCGCAGGCGCCGTCAAGGAGTAACCTCTGGCTCCCTCTGACGGGAGCTGGCCGCGGAGCGACTGAGGGTGTCATATGGGGATTCGACTGGCGACCCCCCCAGTCAGCTTCGCTGACAGCCCCGCCAGCGGGGGCGGCCTCTCTGGTGTTCACAACCTGCAAGCACAGCACTTCCCGCAAACCGATACAATAAAGGATTTGATTAATATGACTACTCATAGAGCATTTAGGTGGCCGTCCCTGCTGACGGAATCCGGCCGCGGCATCGCGTTCGGCGGCGACTACAACCCGGACCAGTGGCCCGAGGAGACGCTGGACGAGGATATCCGTCTCATGGGTGAGGCCGGCGTGAACGTCGTATCGCTGGCAATTTTCAGCTGGGACAAGATCGAGCCGGTCGAGGGCGCGTTCACGTTCGAGTGGCTCGACCATGTGATCGACAGGCTCGGCAGAGCCGGCATCGCCGTGGACTTGGCCTCCGCCACAGCCGCCGCGCCGCTGTGGCTGTACGAATCCCATCCAGAGGTGCTGCCGGTAGACCGGTATGGTCATACCGTCAACGCGGGCTCACGCCAGTCGTGGCAGCCCACAAGCCCGGTGTTCAAGGAATACGCGCTGCGCCTGTGCCGCAGACTTGCCGAACACTACAAGGACAACCCGTATGTGACCGCCTGGCACATGGGCAACGAATACGGCTGGAACAACCGCTACGACTACTCCGACAACGCCTTGGCCGCGTTCCGCACGTGGTGCGAGGCCAAGTACGGTACCATCGACGCGTTGAACGAGGCGTGGGGCACGGCCTTCTGGTCGCAGCACGTGAACAGTTTCGACGAGGTGCTGCTGCCACGTCACATGGGCGGCGACGCCATGGTCAACCCGTCGCAGCAGTTGGATTACGAGCGGTTCGGCAACGACATGCTGCTCGACTTCTACAAAGCCGAACGCGACGCCATCGAGCAGATCTGCCCCGACAAGCCGTTCACCACGAACTTCATGGTCTCCACCGACCAGTGCGTCATGAACTACGCCAAATGGGCGGATGAGGTGGACTTCGTGTCCAACGATCACTACTTCCATGAGGCGAATCCCACCTGGACGAACTCGCCTGCTCGGACGCGCTCATGGACTCCCTCGCGCTGGGCAAGCCGTGGTACGTGATGGAGCACTCCACCTCAGCCGTGCAGTGGAAGCCGCTGAACACACGCAAACGGGCCGGCGAACTCATGCGCGACTCCCTGGCCACGTGGCCATGGGCGCCGACGCCATCTGCTTTTTCCAATGGCGGCAATCCAAGTCGGGCGCCGAGGCGTTCCACTCCGCCATGCTGCCCCACGCGGGTGCCGATTCCAAGGTCTTCCGCGGCGTATGCGAGCTCGGTAAGGCGCTGAAGACCCTCTCCGACGCCGGGCTGCAGGCACTGAGCTCGAGCGTGCCGGCACGGCGATCCTGTTCAGCGCGGAATCCGAATGGGCCACACGCTCCGAAACCCTGCCCAGCATGAAACTCAACCACTGGCACGACGTGCGCGACTGGTACCGCGGCTTCCTGGATGCCGGGCTGCGCGCGGACGTGGTGCCGCTCGCCTACGACTGGACCGGCTACAAAACCATCGTGCTGCCCACCGTGCTCAGCCTGTCCGACGAAGACGTTCTCCGTATCGCCGACTTCGCGAAGGCCGGCGGAACCGTCATCGTCGGCTATGCCGCCGGCCTGATCGACGAGCACTTCCACATCGGCCTCGGCGGCTACCCCGGCGCCGGCAACGGGCTCCTACGCGACATGCTCGGCATCCGCTCCGAAGAATTCAACATCCTCGGTGAAGAAGCCGAAGGCGAGCCCAGCGAAATCAGCCTGTCCAATGGTCTGACGACCCGCCTGTGGCAGAACGACGTGACTTCCGTAGCCGCGGACACCACAGTGCTTGCCTCTTACGCAGGTGAGTCCGCCGCCGACTGGGAGCTGGAGCGCACCCCCGCCATCACCAGCCGCCCCTATGGCAACGGTACCGCCATCTACGTGGGCTGCGACCTCAACCGTCACGACATTGCCCAGTTGCTCAAAGCACTTGGCTCCCGATGGCAGGAGTTGTCGGCGCAGCGACTGAGAGTGGTCAAACTCCAACCTATCCCACCACAGATCCCCGCATCCTGCACACCATCCGCCGATCCGCAGACGGCTCCACCCGCTTCGATTTCTACCTCAACCGCTCAAACCAGCCCGTCGCCATCAACGGTGTGGAAGGTGATCCCATCATCGCCCACCGTTGCGAGACTGACGCCGTTGGATATACGCTGAACCGCAACGCCATTCTTATCGCTAAAACGTCCTGCTAAACCGCGCTAGAATGGCAATGTTGTCCGGATAGAGGAGTGCGGCATGAGCGACGAGAAAACAGCCAAGCGTCGAGTGACGCTACGCGATGTCGCTCAGGCCGCCGGTGTATCGCTCAAAACTGCGTCGAACGTGATCAATGGCTCCGGGCGTATGACAGATGAGACCCGTGCCAAGGTCGAGTCGGTCATTAAGGACCTCGACTACCGAGTCAACGTGGCCGCCCGCAACCTCAACCGCGATCACACCGGCTTCATCACCCTCGCCGTGCCTTCGCTGATTCCGCCATATCTGGCCGAGCTCGCCAACCGCACCATCGAGGCCGCCCGTCAGCGCGACTATTCCGTATACGTCACCACGTATGCGGAAGGCTCCGCGAAAGGCGCGCGCGATCTGCTGAAGAAGTTCAACTCCACGGTGTCCGATGGCATGATCCTTTCCATGAGCGAGGTGGAAAACATTTCGCCCGATGATCTGAAGGTTGATTTTCCGCTGGTCATCGTTGGCGCGCGTACACGTGGGGCATTGTGGATCACGTGACCCCAGACGATGTATCCGCAGCCGCCATGGCCGCAGGCTACCTGTATGACCGCGGTTCCACCAGACTTGCAGTGATCGGTGCCCGTGACGTTTACGACGAAGATGCATTGCTGAATGCCGTAGAAGGCAACGCGCAGCTGCGTCTGCGCGGCATCATCGAAGAGACCCGTAGGCGTGGGCTCTCCTTGGATCCGCAGCTGATTGGCAACACCGATCAGGATTGGACCATCGGAGCCGGTGCCCGTGTGACCCAGCGGCTCATTGATTCCGGCGTGCCATTCGACGGTGTGATTGCTTGAACGATCAGTTGGCCATCGGCGCATTGACCGCTCTGCGCACCGCTGGTTATGAGGTGCCCGTGCAGGTGCAGGTCATCGGCTTCGATAACAACGAGGAAGCCCCCTACCTGCAGATTCCGCTGACCACCATGGATTCCCGCCTTGACTGGACGCTCCCACGGCAGTGGATCGCATCCTCGGACGCATCGACGGCAGCATCACCAAGTCCGAACTGCTCACCACCGAATCCCAGGTCATCGCCCGCGCCTCCACACGCTGAACGACATTGCTGTAATGCTGGTGTTGCTGTACTGGGCCGTACGAGGCGTTGATACACCGGTTGACCAACACGGCATAAAGTGCTAAGGTGACGATTGCGTGGTACACAGCTGTACCGCGTGGCGCATAAGGAAAGGAAGCGCCAAGCATCACTGGGCGTTCGTTCTGAGCGTTCACCATTCAAAGGAGAAAAAGCATGCGCCGAAATACCGCGCTTACTCGCATTATGGCATCCGGCGTGGCCGCCATAATGCTCTGCGCAGGAGGCACGTTCACTGTAAACGCCGCCGAAGAAGAACCAGTTAAAGCCGACGTCTCGGTCAAGGCCATCCAAGGCTTAAGCGATGATTTCATCGGCGGTATGGACGTCTCATCCATGCTCTCGCTGGAAGAAAGCGGCGTCACGTTCAAGAACGCCAATGGCGAGGTCGAGGATTTGTTCACGTTGCTCAAGGAATCCGGCGTGAACTATGTGCGTCTGCGTGTGTGGAACGATCCGTTCACCGCAGACGGCCAAGGATATGGCGGCGGCAACGTCAACGCCGATCGCGCACTGACCATGGCCAAGCGAGCCACGGCAGCAGGGCTGAAAGTGCTGGTCGACTTCCATTACTCCGATTTCTGGGCCGACCCCAGCAAGCAGCAGGTGCCCAAGGCGTGGAAATCCTTTGAAGGCGACGCGGACAAAACCGCCGACACCGTATACGACTACACCAAGCAGACTCTGACCACGTTCAAACAAGCCGGCGTGGACGTCGGCATGGTGCAGGTCGGCAACGAAACCACTGCGAAAATCGCCGGCATCTCCGGCTGGGACGGCATGTCCAAAGTATTCTCCGCAGGTTCCAAAGCCATACGCGAAGTGCTCCCCGAAGCCAAGGTCGTCATTCATTTCACCAACCGGAGAAAGCCGGCACCTACGCCACTTACGCCAAACAGTTGAGCAACCACAATGTGGATTACGATGTGTTCGCCAGCTCCTACTACCCGTTCTGGCATGGCACCACCGAAAACCTCACCAGCGTGCTCAAGAACGTGGCCTCCACTTATAAGAAAGATGTGATGGTGGCGGAAACGTCGTGGGCATACACCTTGGATGATGGCGACGACGATTCCAACACAGTGCCCAGTAAAGTAACCGCCGATAACCTCAAGAAATACGACATCAGCCGCAAGGCCAGGCCGATGAGATTCGCGCGTCGCCGAGGCCGTGAACAATATCGGCGACAATGATGGCGATGGCGAAAACGACGGCCTGGGTGTGTTCTACTGGGAGCCCGCATGGGTGCCCGTGGGCACCGGCGGCAAGGATAACGCCGAACTGGTGGATACGTGGAACAAGTACGGTGGCGGCTGGGCCACTGAAGCGGCCGGCGAATACGATCCCAATGACGCCGGCCTGTACTGGGGCGGCTCAGGTGTCGATAACCAAGCTTTGTTCGATTTCGATGGCAAGGCGCTCGCCTCTCTGCCGACGTTCAAGTACATTCACACCGGTGCCGTCACCGATCATGTGTTCACCAAGATAGATCCAGTGGAGATTACCGCGACTGACTCGGATTCCATCGACGCGATCAAAGCGCAATTGCCGAGTGAGGTGGCCGCACACTATCAGGATGGGGTGGACGAGACCGAAACCGTGACCTGGCAATCCGCTGCGCTTGACTGGATTCGTGGCGCAGGCACATACACCATCACCGGCACCACCAACGCTGGCCACGACGTGACCGTCACCGTCACCGTCACCGCCACTCCCGCCAAGGATTACGTAACGGACGGCAGCTTCGAGAACGCTGAGAACGATAAGAACTGGACCATTGCCGGCACCGGTGCGTCCATCACCGAAGACAGTGGCAACGCCGCCGACGGCAAGCGTGCGCTGAAGTTTTGGGCATCCGATGCTACAGTTTCTCCGCCACGCAGACCATCACCGGACTCGAGCCTGGCGAATACGTGCTGACCGCCATGAGCAAGGCGCGGCAGCGGACAACGCCGCTATTACCGATGGTGTGGCCCTCTCCGCCACAACGGGTGGCAAGACCACGTCCGATGCGCTGGAACTCAACGGTTGGGTTAAGTTCGATACCGCCACCGTGCCTGTCACCGTGGGTGCTGATGGCACAGCGACCATCACCATCACGGGCAACCTGCCTGCCGACGCATGGGGCAATGTGGACAAGGTCTCACTCGTCAAAAAGACCAAAACTCCGGTGAAGCCATCCACGGAGAACCTGGACAAGGCCGTGGCCGAAGCCGGGAAAATCAATCGCGATGAGTACACCAACGAGTCGCTCGCCAAACTCGATCAGGCGCTTGCCGCCGCTGACGTGCTGCTTGCCGGCAGCACCTACACCGAGCAGGACGTGAACGATGTGATCAAGCTTGTTGCCGATGCCATTGCCGGCCTCGCCCAAAAGGAGGTCTCCAGCCTGACCGTCACGCCAAGCAAAACCACCTATCAGGTGGCGATGCCATCGATGCCGACCATGATCTCAAGGTCGTGGGCAACTATTCCGCAGGCATGGGCAACGTGACGCTTTCCGCCGACCAGTTCACGCTCGATTACGATTTCTCCGCTCCCGCTGATGCGGCGAAGGTTACCGTAACGCTCAAGTCGAATCCGAATGTCACCGAAACCTATACGGTTGCGGTTACCGCTCGGGCCGAAGGTGGTTCCGGCAACGGCTCGGACGGTGCGGGTAATGGCGGGGCTACTATCAATCCCGATACGGGCGAGGGCGATAAGGCCAACGGTGCGAATGGCGACAAGATCACTGGTGTGCTGAGCAATACCGGTAGCGCGGTGACTGCCGTGGGTCTTGCGGTTGTCGTTCTCGGCGTGGCCGGCGGGGTCTCGCTTGCTTTGCGTCGTAAGCGCTCCTGATAGAGACTGATGTGGCATTATGATGCGGTTGCCGGCAGCGGCAACCGGCTGCCAGATGCCATCTGTCGGCTGTCGTTTATCGGTTGTCGGCTGTCAGATGCGTCTGTCTCGGCGCAGCGATGCGATTCTGTCCCGGTTCGTGCATCAATCGTTTGATGTGGGTACCAGGACAGAAATCACTGTCCTGGTTTGCGAAAACGGGTGTTTTTCGCGTACCGGGACAATTCCCGTTGCCCCGGTTTGCACGTCAATCGTTCTACGTGAGAACCGGGACAGTATGTTGATTTCGGGATTGGCTGTATTCCGCCGATTCTGTTTGTCGGGGTATGTGGACTTTGGGGATTGTCTTGTCCTGGTTCTCGAAAATGGCCCGAAATTGCGTACCGGGACAACGATTTCTGCCCCGGTGCAAACGTCAATCGATTGACGCCTGTACCGGGGCAAATTCGCGCCCGGGAACAATAGGGCGAGGGCCGGTCGCAGGAGTAGAGCGTGATGTTGTCATGATTGCGCCGGCTCTCCCACACGGAAGGCCGGGCGCAATCATGCCGTTTGGTTGCAGCACCCGCACATCGCCTGCATAACCGTGTACAGTGGCGTGTAGTTGCAGTACATGAAGGAGCATCACAAGCCATGACCAACGGACACATCAATCCCGCCAACGTGCCGGACATCGCCTTGAAAGACGGCCATTCCATTCCGCAGGTCGGCCTTGGCATGCTACGTATCGATGACGAGGGCGTGGCCCCTGTCGTCGAATCTGCGCTGGAAGCCGGATACCGCCACATCGATGGCGCCGCCGGATACAACAACGAGGCCGGCGTGGGTCGTGCGCTCGCCGCTTCCGGATACAACACCGGCGCCAAGCGCGAGACCCTGTGGGTCACCACCAAGCTGCGCGACTCCCAGCAGGGCTACGATTCCGCGCTCAAAGCTTTCGACAACTCGCTGAAACTCCTCCAGCTCGATTACGTGGACATGTACATGATCCATTGGCCCACGCCGTTCGACTGGCGCAGCACCGACACCTGGAAGGCGTTCGTCAAGCTGCGCGACGAAGGCATGGCACGCACACTCGGCGTATGCAACTTCATGCCCGCCGATCTGAAGCGTCTGCACGAGGAGACCGGCGCATGGCCGGCCGTCAATCAGATTGAGCTGCACCCCACGTGGCAGCAGCGCGAAGTGGTGGCGTTCTGCAAGAAGCACGGCATCGCCGTGGAGGCCTACTCGCCGATGGCGCGTGGCGCCGACCTCAACGCCGGCGACGGCACCATCGAGAAGATCGCCGCCGCCCATGAGGTCAGCCCGGCCAGGTGATTCTGCGCTGGCACATCGAAAACGGCACGATCATCATCCCCAAGTCCGTGCATGCCGACCGTCAGAGGGAGAATCTCGACCTGTTCGGCTTCGCCCTGACCGCCGATGAACACGCTGCCATCGACGCCCTCGACGGCCCCACCCGCGCCGGCCACGACCCCCTCACCTTCACCTATGCGTGATTGATGGCACGTCGTAACGCCCACTTCCGCCGTCGTTTCAACGCCTCTGGACCGCTGGAGCGCGTGCTGATTCTCATCGTTCTCGCCGCAGCAATCGGCGTGACCATCGGCCTGCTACTGCCGCAGGTCAGTTCCGACGCGGCCAAAATCACAGGTGGCTACACTGCCACCGGTTCAGCCGCCGACACTTTGAACGCGCTCGCCGTAGACGACAACCAAAGCTCCTCCGGCTACGACCGCGATTCCTTCGGTTTCCGCACCACCGACGTCGACGGCAATGGCTGCGACGTACGCGACGACGTGCTCGCCCGCGATCTCACGGACATCACCTACAAATACGCCGGTTCCTGTGTGGTCGAGTCCGGCACACTGGCCGATCCGTACACCGCCCAGACCATCCATTTCGTACGTGGCCGCGCCACCAGCGCCAAAGTGCAGATCGACCATGTGGTGGCCCTTGAAAACGCTTGGCAATCCGGTGCGCACGACTGGTCCACTGCCAAACGCCATGAATTCGGCAATGACCCCTATAACCTGCTGGCCGTCGACGGTCCGGCCAATCAGGAGAAGGTTCGGCTTCCGCCGCCTACTGGCTACCCACCAACGCCGACTACCGTTGCGACTACGTGGCCCGCCAGATTGGCGTCAAAGACAAGTACCAGCTCACCGTCACCTCCCAAGAAAAGGACGCCATGCTCGCCGTCCTCCATACCTGCCCGGGCCAGGCCGTGCCCGCAGACGAATAGGGCTACCGCTCAGGATTGTTGAGCATAGGTGCCTGCCCCTCGTCATAAGCGCGCAGGAGCCGTCGGAGCAAAAATGTGGTGAAGTATGGTGCGGTGAACACGTGTTCGCTACTACCGATATTGCCGGCGGATAGTTTCACGCCGAACTGAATTTCCGGATAAGAATCCGAAGCGATTAGCGTCCGCATGGATTTGGCGGTGCCTTTTTTCGATTTCACCTCCACCGGCACCAGCCATTCGCGCGTGCGGACGAAGAAATCCTGTTCCAGTGTGGAATCCTCTTTTTTGTAGTAGTACAGGTCATAGCCGGATTTCCGTAGCGCTTCAGAGACGATGCTCTCGTACATAGCACCCTTATAGACACCAAGATTACGATTGGCCCGCAGATCATCACTGGCCTCGTCGTCAAGCATCGCTACGAACAGACCGGTATCGCCGAAATATATCTTGAACTTGTTTTCGTCATAATTGCCTTTCAACGGCAGTTCAGGATAGGACATACATCGGCAGATATTCACCATTCCCGAGGTTTCAAGCCATTCCACGCATCCTCGATAGTCTTTGAAACGCGCTCCGCTGGCAACCTTGCTGATTTGGAACTTCTTGTTTTCCTTGGCGAGTTGCACGGGAATATGGTTGAACACGTTGAGAATTCGTGCCTGATCGGGTCCTTGCGCGTATTTGCGGATATCCTCCTGGTAGTCCAAAATAAGCTGGCGCTGCAATTGCAGTGTTCCCTCGAACGTGCCAGTGCGTATATGGGAGGCGACAACCGCAGGCATGCCGCCAAGCACGCAGTAATCCATAAATGCCGTGGAGAAGACGTTCATTTCCACTTCAGAGAATGGCGTAGCATCACACAGGTGGGTGAACATGCTTTCGATGACGGCCTCATCGTATCCGCGAGCCCACAGAAATTCCTCGAAGTCCAACGATCGCATTTCGTAGTCGGTCTTATATCCCACGCTATTGCTTTCGATTTGCTTATAGCTGATGCCCAGCATTGAACCGCTGCAAATCACATCATATTTGCCGTCGATTTTAAAGAACTTCAGTGCAGTGACGATATCAGGATGGGCCTGGATTTCGTCGAAAAAGATGAGCGTATCGCCCGGAATGAACTTTTTAGCTGGGTCGATCAGGGAAATATTGCGGACGATGGTATCCGCGCCATAACCGTCCGCAGTGATTGCACGATATTTCGGTTCCTCAACGAAGTTGATTTCCACTACCGAACGGTAGTTGTGTGCGGCAAAGTAATCGATAGTCTCTGTCTTGCCTACTTGACGAGGGCCCTTGATGATTAGCGGGGAGCGATTCGGGTCGGATTTCCATGCATTGAGATAGGCATCGGCTTTGCGTTTGAGATACATGAGGAGCCCCTTTCCGAATTACTGCTATATCAATGATTTTACACTTTCATGAGCGAGTTTTCTACCGTCTGGCACATTTCATGAGCGAGTTTTCTAGTAATTTCCTCATTTCATGAGCGAGTTTTCGGCGGTTTGTCACATTTCATGAGCGAGATGGCGGGGAATGCCAGCTGCCAGTCCGCCAGTCATCCATCAATCGTCCGCAGATTGTCCGTCTGTTGACGCGGGAAACATGCCCGCGCTATAACTGAGCCCGGTATGAAGGGAGAAGGGAATAGGAACAGACGATATGGCAGTAACACACACCGCAGCAGATGCCATTGCGGCAACCACTATGACGAACGCCGTGGCAGACATCGAACAGGAAACACCGGAAATCGAGAAGGAACGCCAGCTTGCCGGAGTCGGAGCCGGAGCTGGAACCGTGGCAAACGGCAAGAAAAAGCCGCATGACCATGCGCTGGCCAGCATCCTCGGCCCCGCGTTCGTGGCGGCCGTGGCCTACGTCGATCCTGGCAACGTGGCGGCCAACATCACCTCCGGCGCGCGATACGGCTACCTGTTGGTGTGGGTGCTGGTGCTCGCCAACGCCATGAGCGTGCTCATCCAGTATCAGTCCGCAAAACTCGGCATCGTGACCAACAAATCCCTGCCGGAACTGCTGGGTGAACGTATGAGCGATGCCGGCCGTCTTCATGTTCTTTATGCCAGGCCGAGGTCATCGCCCATCGCCACCGATCTGGCCGAGGTGATCGGCGGTGCATCGCCCTGAACCCTGCTGTTCGG
>ENA-OQMZ01000277-OQMZ01000277.1-human-gut-metagenome-genome-assembly--contig:-NODE-277-length-22661-cov-3.982116_pt1 | contig 22661 bp, 29 predicted proteins | sample MGYA00242621_ERZ504862 | MGnify/ENA primary metagenome ERZ504862 (study PRJEB26092, sample SAMD00036393) | human gut metagenome | host: Homo sapiens | study: EMG produced TPA metagenomics assembly of...
CAGCGGAAAATTCACATTCATGCAGCATGTAGAGAATAATCAGTTTGTATAACGTAAGGATGATTCAATTCACGGTGTGTTTCCTCCTTTTTCTTCGTCCAGAAGCTGTCCCTGATACGCATGTTCTTCTTTCATGCGGTGATGCAGCTCATTTAAGACGGCGCGTTTTGCCTGGCTCCATGTTGGTGCAATCAGAAGATCCCCGGGGCCGTCTCCCGTCACACGGTGGATCACAAGATCGGGACGGAGGCGCCGCAGGCAGTCGATGACAAGGGTAAGATACGCATCCTGCTCCAGCACCTCAAATTTTCCGGCCGCGTAGTCCGCCGCAAGATCCGTGTTTTTCAGCACATGAAGCAGCTGAAGCTTGATGCCGGAAATGGAAAGTCCATTCAGGTAATCCATTGTTGCAAAGACTTCTTCCTGTCCCTCCCCCGGCAGACCGAGGATCGTGTGGACAATCACGGGAATCCCCCGCCTGTGCAGCTCGTTTACTGCCTGTTCAAAACAGGAAAGCGGATAGCCCCTTCGGATATACTGTGCCGTTTTTTCATGCATCGTCTGCAGTCCCAGCTCCACCCAGACCGGTTTGATCCGGTTCAGCTCTTCTAACAGAGAAAGAACCTCTTCCCCTAAGCAGTCCGGTCTCGTTCCGATCGAAAGGACCACGACCTCCTCGTCCGAAATTGCCTCCCGGAAAATTTTTTCCAGATATTCCACCGGCGCGTACGTGTTCGTATACGCCTGGAAATAGGCGATGAACTTATGCACCGGCCGCTTTTGCTGCAGGAGGGATTTCTGCTCCCGGATCTGTTCCGGGATGGATTTGTTTCTGTCCCCGGCAAAATCACCGGAGCCGCCCGCACTGCAGAAAATACAGCCCCGTTCCCCACAGGTGCCGTCCCGGTTCGGACACGTCATCCCGCCGTCGAGCGAGAGCTTGTACACTTTTTCCCCGAACGTCTTTTTCAGATAGGCGTCCAGCGAATAATACGGCTTTCCAAGCCAGTCTGTCATGGTTTCTTCCCCTTTTATTCGATGTCTTTTCCAATTTTTTTGAAGTTTTCCCGGATCTTCTGCTCATAGCCGTTCGTTCCAAGATGAAGGAAATGGCTTCCTAAGATCTCGTCCGGCAGATACTGCTGCTCGACGTAGTGATTCGGATAATCATGTGCATACTGATAGCCTTCACCGTGGCCGAGTTTGACAGAACCTTTGTAATGGGCGTCCTGCAGATGCGGCGGAACCGACGTCCGCACACTTCCGACCGTCTTCATCGCCGCAAAGACTGCCTCGCACGAAGAATTACTCTTCGGTGCACAGGCAACATACGTGGCTGCCTCCGCCAGAATAATCTGCGCCTCCGGCATGCCGACGCGTTCCACGGCAAGGGACGCGGAAACTGCTACATTTAAGGCATTCGGATCGGCAAGGCCGACATCCTCCGCCGCGCAGATCATGATGCGGCGGGCGATAAACTTGATATCCTCCCCGGCATACAGCATTTTGGCCAGATAAAAGACCGCCGCATCCGGGTCAGAACCGCGCATGCTCTTGATAAATGCAGAGATCGTATCGTAATGCTGATCTCCCGTCTTGTCGTACCGCACGACGCGCTTCTGGATGCACTCCGATGCCGTTTCGAGATTGATATGGATTTTTCCGTCCGCCTGACGTTCCGTCGAGAGGACGCCCAGTTCGATTGCATTTAAGGCCGCTCTCGCGTCACCGCCTGCGATGTCGGCGAGGAACTCTTTTGCATCCGCATCGAGCACAACGTTGTACGTCCCGAGCCCCTTTACCGGGTCCGTCACCGCGCGCTCCAGCAGTTTTTCGATGTCCTCTTTTTCGAGCGGCTTTAATTCAAAGATAATGGAACGCGAAATCAGCGCCCCGTTGACCTCGAAATACGGGTTTTCCGTCGTCGCGCCAATCAGAACGAGTGTGCCGTCCTCCACAAACGGAAGCAGATAATCCTGTTGCCCCTTGTTGAAGCGGTGGATCTCGTCGACAAAAAGAATCGTCTTTTTGCCGTACATGCCGATCCGCTGCTGCGCTTCTTTTACGACTTCTTCCATATCCTTTTTGCCGGCTGTCGTGGCATTCAGCTGGGTAAACTCTGCGCTTGTCGTGTTGGCGATGACGCGGGCAAGCGTCGTTTTTCCCGTTCCTGGAGGGCCGTAGAAAATGACGGAGCCGAGTTTATCCGCCTTGATCGCACGGTACAACAACTTTCCAGGGCCGATGATGTGCTCCTGTCCAACCACCTCGTCCAGCGTTGTCGGGCGCATGCGCGATGCGAGGGGGGACTCTTTTTCCATTGTGGTTTCTTTCATATAATCAAACAAATCCATGTATTTTTCACCCCATTTTTCTTCCTGCCATTTATCTTATCACATTTTGGCGGGTATCCTCAACCCCTTAATCTCGGATTCTCCGCAACTATGTTCGATGGAATCCGCGGAAGCTATTCTTCAATCAGCTCACGCACCGTCACAAACGTGTATCCCTCTTCTTTTAATTCTTTTACGATCCGCCGCAGCGCTTCCACCGTCGCGCGGTAGCCGTCATGCATGAGAATAATGCTGCCATCCTTCACATTCGGAAGCACCGCGCTGCAGATCGACGCGGTGTTCTGGCTCTCCCAGTCGCGGGAATCCACATCCCAGAGTACCGGATCATCGTCACTGCAAGGTCCAGCCCCTCTCTCCATTCCCCGAACGGCGGACGGATATAGACGGGATATTCCCCTGTGATCTCGTAGATTGCATTGCTTGTTTTCACGACCTCCTCCCTCGCTTCCTCTTCTGATACTTTCGTAAGCTGAACATGATGAAACGTATGATTTCCGATCAGATGGCCTTCCGCATGCATCCGGCGGACGATTTCTTCGTTTCCGGCAAGACACTGCCCCTGCAGAAAAAAACGTTGCCGGAATTTCATTTTCTTTTAAAATTTCAAGCACCTCCGGCGTATAGCACGCATTCGGCCCGTCATCAAATGTCAGCGCCGCACGGCGGGGCACACTTTTTTCTGCTTCCGCCGCTGTCTCTTTCGCGCCTTCTCTTTCACACCGTGCCAGCTCTGCAAACAGAATAGCCGCCATCATCACAGCCAGAAGCGGCAGAGGAACGTGCCGCACTTTTCGGAATCTCCGCATGGTCTGCCCTTCGCACTTTCTTCTGCATTCCCTGTATTATATGAAAAACAGGAGAAAAGATGCCGCACCCGGCGGTTCTTTTCTCCTGTTTTTGTTCTTTATGTATCCTGCACCTGAAGAATATACGTACCGGACGCAGTATCCTGGTAAACGATATCTCCGATGGACTGCAGCAGCGATTCGTTCAATGCATCGCCGTATTTCTCCTTTTCTTTACTTCCCACAAAAATGTAGGTCACATGATACTGCTCCAGCAGGCGCAGCACTTCATTCGTATCGGTCGAGGTGTACATCTGTTTCACGTCCTCGGCGCGGACATTAAGTCTGCGGGATCCCCTCTCCAGAGCCATTCATGGACATACCATCCAAGCACGGTCGGAAGGCCGGTCATTGCGGAAACGCGCTCGTAATCGCTGTAGCTGTCGCCGTTCGCCTCAAGCACAACCGGCTGTCCTTCTATTGTTTCATCCAGCCAGCGGATGGCACCTGCGTCCTCGGAAAAGACATTTTCCAGATACGCTGTCGCATCGAGTCCGCGGTACTCGGACAGATCGAAAACATTTCCGAACCAGGAGTACACGCTCGTTCCAAAATAGCCGAACGTCCATAAAGCAGTACCAGCCCGATTCCGCCGAACACCTGCAGAATCCGCTCTTTTTTCCAGAGCAGGAACCGCGTGATGATGTAGCTCATGCAGATACCGAACAGGATAAATGCCTGATACGTCAGCTTGAACATCGTGTTGGAGCGCGCATACGATTCTTCGTAGATATCGCGCACATAGACGAGCTCCGGAATGATGATAAGGCCGATGGCACAGAGGCCTAAAATACCGATCACCATATCGCTCACCGCAATCTCTCTCCAGAAATTACAGAAGGCAGAAACTTTTTTTGGCTTTTCCGCCGTTTCTTTTTCGCCCGGCTCCGGTTTTTTCTCTCCCAGAATCAGGGCAACGGCCTGCTCTTCCACCTCTTCCTGCGTCTTTCCATCGGCAAGTACAATCTGTCCCTGCCTCTCCATGCCCGGAAGATGACAGTTTTTCCGCCATGCTAGCAGAACGGCTGCGATAAACAGCACAACGAGCACCGTCGGAAGGCCCCAGAGAATCGCCAGCTGATACAGCATCGAATGGTGCCTGGCAATGCCGACACCGGAAACCATCGTCTCAAACTTCATTGTAAACGGAAGGGCGACAACCGTTCCAATTGCAAAAGCTTCTGCAGCCTGCAGGAGAACCGTTCCGATCGTCTCTTTCGCCCGCGCATGATACCGGTACAGCGCACCGTACAGAGAGAAGCCTGCAATCACGACGAAATAGATAACAAAATCCCAGTAGTTGGACCAGTGGAACACACCGATCAGAAAGCCCGCCGCGATGATCTGCGGCTGAAGCAGAACGTCTTTTAACGACCATTTCCACTCTTTTTCCGGATCACGGCAGGTATTTTTCACGTAGGAATATAAAAGGCCCAGCACCAGCAGGACGAACATGACATTCACCACATGGGCATGCAGGTCGCCGAGCACAAAGGAATACGATGGAAACTCATGAATCGTGCGGTCATTTTCCACAAGCGGGTCATACCCGATATAGCGGGTCGAACTCGGGAACCAGTAAGCCGATTCGTTCAGTCCCAGCCACTGGCGGATGCAGCCGTAAATCACATAGTGCATATTTCCGGCAAGGGAAACGGCGCCTCCCGAAAGAAGACCGCCAAGCACCGGTGCAATCTGGCTTTTATTGCCGCCCTCTTTCCGGATGCGGTGGCACGCACGCGACTCTGCCAGATGGTAGGTGATCGAAAACGGCAGAACAAACGCGAACGATGCCACCATCGTACGCATCAGATGGTACGTCTGCTTTACATCCGTGAAGGTAATCTTCGTCAGAAATACGGCATAGAACTGGCCGCCGTAATAGTAGTTAATACCGCTTCCGCTGTACCAGAGATCCTCTGCCGGAACGGCGGTGCTGCGCATCATGGCCTTCATAAAACCATAATCCATGAATTTTTCGGTTCCGTGTGCCTCCGGGTGAAAGCCCGCAAGATAGGTCCAGAGAAGGAAAAAGGCGAAAAACAACACTTCTTCCATCATCAGGAAGTCGATTTCCGGCGCATGGACGCGTACCTTAAAACATCCGAAAATCCAAGAAGCCAGGATCAGTACACCGACTGTGATCAGGCAGACCGGTGCGGTAAACGGAACCAGTCCGAAGCTTCCAAGAGCAAATACAGCAAAACCGGAAACAACGATGCCAAGCACTTTAGAAAACATCCATCCCCGGTCATGAAACCGCGGGAACAGCGCTGCGGCAGCCGGATAAAATCCAATACCGAGCACCAGGGTCATAAGCCACCACTTCAGGAACGAAACGTTGTCCGTTCCAAGAAGCGGCGTTGTGGCCAGCACAAGCAACACCAGCAGAATGCCGGAAACTGTCGTCTTTTTGCTCATCTTTAATTATCTTCCTCTGTCATTGTATAGACATGACGTTTTCTTGCCATCTCATCGCTTGCAAGATACTCGTCGTAGGTGGTCATCTTATCGATCAGCGCGCCGTTCGGAAGGATCTCCATGATACGGTTTGCTGTAGTCTGTACAAACTGATGGTCGTGGCAGGTGAACAGCAGCACGCCCGGGAATTTGATCAGACCGTTGTTCAGTGCAGTGATGGACTCCATATCCAGATGGTTGGTCGGCTCGTCAAGAACGAGAACGTTTGCACCGGAAATCATCATCTTGGAGAGCAGGCAGCGCACTTTCTCTCCTCCGGAAAGGACTCTGACACGTTTCACGCCGTCCTCACCGGCAAAAAGCATTCTTCCGAGGAATCCGCGGACATACGTTACGTCCTTGATCTCGGAATACTGGGTCAGCCAGTCTGCGATCGTCAGGTCGCAGTCGAATTCTGCGGTGTTGTCCTTCGGGAAGTAAGCCTGTGTAGTGGTTACGCCCCATTTGTAGTAACCGGAATCCGGCTCTTCTTCTCCGGTCAGAATCTTGAACAGCATGGTGATCGCCTGCTCGTTGCTTCCGACGAAAGCAACTTTATCTTCTCTTCCGAGGGTGAAGCTTAAGTTATCCAGGATTTTCACGCCGTCTACGGTTTTGGTCAGTCCCTCTACCTGCAGAACGTCGTTTCCGATCTCACGGTTCGGACGGAAATCGATGTAAGGATATTTCCGGCTGGACGGTTTGATATCGTCGAGCTGGATTTTCTCCAGGGCTTTCTTACGGGAAGTAGCCTGTTTACTCTTCGATGCGTTGGCGCTGAATCTAGAGATGAAGTCCTGTAACTCTTTGATCTTCTCCTCTTTCTTCTTGTTCGCCTCTTTCATCTGTTTTACCAGCAGCTGGCTGGACTCAAACCAGAAGTCGTAGTTTCCGGCATAGAGCTGGATTTTTCCGTAATCTATATCTGCGATCTGGGTGCAGACTTTATTCAGGAAGTAACGGTCGTGGGATACGACGATAACGGTATTCTCGAAGTTGATCAGGAACTCCTCAAGCCACTCGATCGCATCGAGGTCCAGGTGGTTGGTCGGCTCGTCGAGAAGAAGGATGTCCGGGTTTCCGAACAGGCTCTTGCAAGAAGAACTTTGACCTTCTGGCTACCGGTCAGGTCTGCCATCTGTGCGTAGTGCAGTTCCGGCTCAATGCCAAGGCGTTTAAGAGCTGCTCTGCATCGGTCTCTGCCTCCCAGCCGTTCATCTCTGCAAACTCACCCTCGAGCTCGCTCGCTTTGATACCGTCCTCATCGGTGAAGTCTTCTTTTGCGTACAGCGCCTCTTTCTCTTTCATGATCTCATAGAGACGGGCATTTCCCATGATAACGGTGTCGAGTACCGGATAGCTGTCGTATTTGAAGTGGTCCTGCTCGAGGAAGGAAAGACGCTGGCCCGGTGTGATGGTTACGTCTCCGTTTGTCGGTTCAAGCTGGCCGGACAGGATTTTCAGAAAGGTTGATTTTCCCGCTCCGTTGGCACCGATCATGCCGTAGCAGTTTCCCTCGGTGAATTTGATATTGACATCTTCAAACAACGCTTTTTTTCCGACACGAAGTGTCACATTATTTGCTGCAATCATACTTTTTAAAACCTCATTTTCTTATTCTTAATTGTAAACGTGAAGTTACCGCCGGGGTTTCCCGGTCATACGGAGTATAGTCTACCATAGGTTTCCGTTTTCTGGCAAGTAGGGAAAGCCCTTATTCTTCGTCTTTTTCACCGGAAATTGTAAAAAAGCTGTCATCCCGGTCTTTTTTGTCGATCAGTTCATTGTACTGCAGGCATTCATACTGCCGTTCGTACTCGAGATCCTCCTCCGGCGCATCGCTGTCGTTCCAGCGGTACCAGGTTCCGTCACTTGCTAAAAAGCGAGGTGATTGAGCGCCGGCATCTTCTCGCGCAGGTCAAGCAGATACTCGTTGTACGGCGTCAGTTCCAGGCCGGTAAGGCTTAACGCATAGCTTGAGAGATAATTTGTGCTGATCCAGACATTGCTCTCGGATTTCATGCTGTAGTTGGTCCAGATGAAGAACGGGGTTCCATAGAACTTCTCCTGATCCTCGACCGAAAGATTCTGATAGGCGTCTCCGGCAATCCATGTTTCAAACGCATCCGGCAGTTTCGGGGAATGATCGCCGAACATAATGATCATCGTCGCTCGTCCACCTGCTGGAAATACCGGATCAGATAGGAAATTGCCTCATCGGAAAGCTTTAACAGGGAGAAATACTGATCGGCCTCATCACTGTCGTAGCCGTTGCAGTTGATATCCGCCTGGAAATAACGGTTCGTGTAGCCGCTGTGGTTCTGCATCGTCACATCAAAGAGGAAGAACGGGCTGCCCGGCTCCTTGTTCTCGTAGGTTTCCACGATCTTCTCATAGTTCGCCTGATCGCTGATCATGCCGCGGTACCGCTTGGCCGTATCGGAGACTGATCAATCGAGATGAAATCATCAAAATCAAGGAAACGGTATGCCGTGCTCCGCTTCCAGTTTGTCGCCTTGTTCGGATGCATCGCAATTGCCTGATAACCCTGGTCTTTTAACGTCGTGACAAGGGAATACTGGCTGTGCGTAAAGTAGCTGACGTACGGCACCATGCCCGGGAACCGCTTGCAGGAGTTTCCGGTCAGGAACTCATACTCCGTTTTTGCTGTTCCGCCGCCCTTGGTACACGTCAGCGTGTGCCCTTTGATGATATTTTCGGTCAGCGAGTCGAGGAACGGCATGTAGCTCTCGCTCGTCTGCGGATCGCCGACGGAACGGTAGTCAAACCACGACTCGTTCATGATCGCGATGATGTTGACGGGTGTCACGCTATCCGCATTATCTTTTCGAAGATCTTCTGTTTTCGTCTCTTTCTCGCTCGTATCGGCAATCGCTGTCACTTCGTCTTTCGAATAGCCGTCCGGCGGTGTCAGGCGCATGTATTTGGCGACCGCGGTAAAACCGACTGTCGTTCCGTACTGGCGGTATGTCTTCGCCGGATTCCAGAGGTCACTGATGACACCGAACTCGGCGTTCCAGTTCAGATTCATGTACGCCAGGTATGTTCCGAGCGTCAGCGCAGCAGCAGCCACGCGGAGCAGAATTTTATTCCTCGTTTTCCGTGCAAAACGGTATTCCCGGCTCTGCAGCCAGAGGCGCACAACGAGCATCATCGTGATAAACGAAGTCACGATTTCACCTGTGATCTCGAATTTGTAGCCGCCGACTACGTCCGCCGCCGTCGCAATGCTGTACAGGTCGATGAGCTGGAACGCTTCTCCGCGGAACAGATAAACATAGTAGAATACCAGACTCATGCAGAAATAAAAGATGTTCATGAAAATCATCGCGCGGCGGATGGAGTTCAGAAAGAGGGAAACGAGAATGGAAAGTACGAAAATGACACCGATATTCAACAACGCATAATACCATTTCATCTCCCGGAACTGGCTGTTTGTGACAAATTCCAGTGTGGCAAACAGATAGGCTGCGTTTGCCAGCATCAGAATCGGCTGTTTCCATCCCACATAGCGCGGTTTTGGTTTCTGGTCCGGCTTTGCAGCAAACCGGCAGAAACTGACGACTGTCGTCAGTATGATACACGCCAGCAGGCACGGGAACAGAAAGTGAATACTCCACTCCCGGTCTGCCGCCGTCGTATCCAGCAGCGGGCGCGCCAGAAACAGCAGCACCGCCAGCACGCCGAAATGCAAAACAAGAAACGCGCACCGGGCGCGCTCCTTTTGATTCTCTTTTAATCTCTGATAAAACTTCTGCATCGAAACTTTATGCTCCTTTTATAAACAAGAATTATAATCCTTCCGTAAACGGCTCGTCCGCCGGATAGCCGCCGCCTAATTTTTGCATACAGCGCTGGATGGAATCTTTTGAATTTCCCCAGTCCTTATCCTTGTTGCGGTAATCGAATTTGTCAGTAAACCATGTTACCTCTTCCTGCAGCCGCTGGTAATTTTCTTTCATGATTTTGAACAGAGTCGGGTAAAATTCCGCTTTCTGTTTATCATTCAGCTTTTTCTCCGCCGTTTCTACCAGATCCGCAAAATGCGGCAGACAGAAGCCTTTTCCCTCGCGGAACAGTCTTGCAAACTCCTCGTCTTTTTTGTAGAGATCAAAGAACGTATCAAGATAGCGGTTATAGTTTGCCTTGAAGTGATCGCAGACGTAGCACGAATGCGTCTTCTCATCAATCCACTGGCCGATCGCAGTCTCACGGCCCTGTTTGTCGAGGGATGTCTTCTGCATCCGCTTGAACACCGAGGATTTTCCCGGTGCAAACAGATCCATCTGTGCGGCAAGCTCCTGGTTCAGTTTTTTCAGATGGGTAGATAAAATCAGACCGCTTCCGAGACGGTTTCCGTAATCGTACATCATTTTATAGTGGTGGCGGCAGAATCCCATCGCGTCTGTTTCCGCACGCACATCATCCTCCATATAGGATGCGCCGGAACCGAGCGCAAACGAAATCGCATGCTGCTCTGCTTCCCGCTCCAGATAGCAGAACGGGCACTCATCTTCCGCCTTGAATGCATCCATCAGCGGAATGGTATGGATCGACTCTTTCATATGCAAAAACCTCCGATTTTATTTGTTGGTGCTTTCTACAGCATACACAAAAACCTCTCATTTGTCAAAAGAACTCTTTTTCCTGTTTTCCTATTATTCTGATGGATAATTTCTATATTTTGCACAATTTACATGTGCATTATAAAAATTTAAAGTTGTTTCTTTTTGGTATTTAATCGTTTAAGATAAATATTATATAAGTCTTTGTATCACTCTGTTCAGAAAGGAGCCATAGCAATGGGAGAACGTCATACGGAGGAGATGCGCCTCCTCGGTCTTACCATGCTTTTATCGCAGAGCACGCGGATTAACGCAAAGTGAGCTTGCCGAAGCTGTCCAGATCAGCCGTACACATATGAGCAACATCGAAGCGCCAAACAGTCATACCTCTCTGTCTCTAAACAAGCTGATGGATATTGCGGAAACACTCGAAATTCCGCTGAAAACATTATTTGATTTCAAACGGTAAGCCCGGAAAGCTTTCCGTTTTTTATAGCAGATTTTTGCAGCAACCCCCCGCAGCCGGTGTGCGCCCGGTGCGGGGGGGCTTTTTCTCTCTTATTTTCCCGAAAAATCCGGAGTTCCGTCAAGATTATACGGGGTCACCTGGTATACATAGTAGTTCAGCCAGTTCGTGTACAGATTGTTCGCATGTGACCGCCATAAAAGCACTGGTTTTGTATTTGGATCGTCGTTTTTTATAATAGTTCTTCGGAATCTCAATCGGGAGTCCTTTGTCTTTATCGCGGTGGTACTCGCCGTCGAGCGTCATACGGTCGTACTCCGGATGACCCATCACAAAAATCTTTCTTCCCTCTTCCGCCATGCCAAGATAGAATCCGGCTTCGTCGGACTCTGCGAGAATCGTGACATCTTTGCAGGCACGGATATCGTCGATCGGTACTTCTGTGTGGCGGGAATGCGGTGCCAAAAACTCGTCATCGAAGCCTCGCACAAGCGGGATCTTGCGGTTGTTGACTTTGTGCCAGAACAGCCCGAATTTCTTCTCCGGAAGCATCCGTTTCTTCAGTCCGTAGAAATGATACAGACTCGCCTGGGCTCCCCAGCAGAGGAACATCGTGGAGGTAACGTGTGTGTTCGTCCAGTCCATGATCTTTGTCAGTTCATCCCAGTAGTCAACTTCTTCAAATTCCATCTGCTCGACCGGTGCACCGTGATGATCATACCGTCGTAATAATTTTTCCGCACATCCTCAAATTTCACATAGAACGTGTTCAGATGGCTGGTCGATGTATTTTTCGCCTCGTGGCTTGCCACCATCAGAAAGGTGACATCAACCTGCAGGGAGGTGTTGGAAAGGGAGCGCAGAAGCTGCAGCTCGGTATCTTCTTTGAGCGGCATCAGATTCAGGATCATAATCTTCAGCGGACGGATGTCTGATGAACCGCTCTTGTCTCGTCCATGACGAATATATTTTCGCTTTCGAGTATTTCTTTTACAGGTAAATCTGCCTGAACTTTAACCGGCATATTCTTTTTCCTCGTTTCTATTCTTCTTGATCTGCCGCGCTTTTCTCTGCGCAGACAGGCGGTTTGCTTTTTCCGGCAGGAATTTCTGCCGTCTATTTCCGATTATAGCAGATTCCCGCGCGGGATGCAAACCGCCTTTGCAGATATTTCGTTATTCTTCTGTCATCTTCAGAAATTCCTCTTCTGAGATCACCGGCACGCCGAGTTCGCGCGCTTTCCGGTTTTTGGAGGAACTGGATGTCGTGTCGTTGTTGATCAGATAGCTCGTCTTTCCCGTTACACTTCCGGTGGCTTTTCCGCCGAGCTCCTCGATTCTTGCCTTTAATGCATTCCGGTTCGGGAAATGTTCCACACTTCCGGTGATAACGAAGGTAAGACCGGCTAATTTCTGTTCTTCCTGGCTTGCCTGCGGCTTCTCAATCGTCAGATACGACAGAAGGCGCTCAAGGCGTTCTTTATTTTCCTCATCCGCAAAGTAATCCACGATGCTTTTTGCAATCACTTCTCCGACACCGTCGATCTGCGCGAAATCCTCCGCCGATGCATTCCGGATCCGGTCGAGATCGAAATCGAAGGCTTTGCAGATCATTCTCGCGTTTGCAAGACCGATATTTAAGATGCCAAGTCCGAAAATCAGACGGGGCAGCGTTGTGTTTTTCGCGCGCTCGATGCTGTCGATCAGATTCTGGTATGATTTTTCACCGAAACCGTCCATCTCCACAATCTCGTCGCGGTAGCGTCGAGACGGAAAATATCGGCAAACTCACGGATGAAGCGTGGCCCACGAATTTTTCGAGCGTTGCCTCCGACATGCCGTCGATGTTCATCGCGTCGCGGCTTACAAACAGGGTGAATGCTTCATGAATTTTGCCGGGCACTCCGGATTCGTACAGTAGAGGGTCTCGACATTGTTCATCATCTGAATCCGGGTGGCACCGCCGCAGGCAGGACACGTTTCCGGAATATCGCGCACGCCGCTTCTCGTCAGATTCTCTGAGATCTGTGGAATGATCATGTTTGCTTTGTAGACAAGGATTTTATCACCCACACCGAGATCCAGCGAACGCATGATACTGATGTTGTGGACGCTTGCGCGGGAAACCGAAGTTCCTTCCAGCTCGACCGGCTCAAAAACCGCAACCGGATTGATGAGACCGGTTCTCGACGGGCTCCACTCAATTTCAAGCAGAGTGGTCTCCTTCTGTTCATCCGCCCATTTGAAGGCGAAAGCGTTCCGCGGGAATTTCGCGGTTGTGCCAAGTGATTCTCCGTAGGCGATATCGTCATACAACGCGACAAGGCCATCGGACGGAAAATCGTTTGTCTCGATTTTCGTGGAGAAATATTGCATCGCCTCGTCGAGGTTATCTTTGGTGACAACCTTGTATTCCACCACCTCGAAGCCCTGCTCTTTCAGCCACTCCATCTGACGGATTCTGGAATTTTCGAAATCCTGTTCCGGAGCGCTCACAAGCGCAAATGCCATAAAATGAACGTGGCGTTTTGCCGTAATCTCATTGTTCAGCTGGCGCACAGAACCGCTGCAGAGGTTCCTCGGATTCTTGTATTTCGCATCAACATCCTCAATCTCCTCGTTGATCTTCTCAAAATCGGAATAGCGGATGATCGCCTCGCCGCGCAGAACCAGCTCTCCCTGGTACGGGATTTTTAAAGGAATATTTTCAAACACTTTTGCATTGTTCGTGACAACCTCTCCGATCACGCGTTTCCACGGGTGACGGCCTTTGCGAGGGTACCGCCGCGGTACGTCAGAACAACGGTCAAACCGTCCATCTTCCAGGATAGCAGCGTTTTGTGATCCCCGATGAAGCTGCGGAGCACTTCCACATCTTTCGTTTTATCAAGGGAAAGCATCGGCGACTCGTGCGCTTCTTTCGGCAGTTCGTCCATCGCCTCGTAGCCGACTTTTGTGGTCGGGCTTCCGGCGAGTGTTACGCCTGTTTTTTCCTCTAATACCTGCAGTTCGTCATACAGCGTGTCGTACTCCAGGTTGCTCATGATCTCCCGGTCTTCCTGGTAATAGGCTTTTGCCGCTTCGTTCAGCTTTTTGACCAGTTCCTTCATCCGTTCTGTCTCGTTCATCGCTTTTCCTCCCCGATCTGCTTTTTCAGTTCTGCTAATTCTTTTTCCGTTAAAGGGCGGTACTCCCCTGTTTTCAGGTCTTTCAAGTGAACATTCATGATCCGCACACGTTTCAGCTTTGTGACACGATATCCTAATGCTTCGCACATCCGCCGGATCTGACGGTTCAGCCCTTGCGTCAGAATAATCGTAAAGCTGCGCTCTCCCGTTTTCCGGATCCGGCACGGGCGCGTCACGGTATCGAGAATCGGCACGCCGGATGCCATTTTTTTCAGAAATTCCGGTGTAATCTCTTTGTTTACCTCGACCTGGTATTCTTTTTCGTGGCGGTTTCTGGCACGCATGATACCGTTTACGATCGCACCGTCGTTCGTCATCAGAAGGAGGCCTTCGGAATCTTTATCGAGTCTTCCCACCGGGTAAATCCGCACCGGGTAGGACAGATAATCGATGACGTTGTTTTTCTCCCGTTTTTCCGCAGTACAGACGATGCCGCGCGGTTTGTTGAAGGCGAGATAGACTTTTTTCTCCTCCGGGACAACAGTTTTGCCTTTCACGACAACAACGTCGCCAGACTCCACCTGCATACCGGTTTCCGCGCGTTTTCCGTTTACCGTAATCTCGCCTGCTTCTGTCAGACGGTCCGCCTCCCGCCGCGAGCAGACGCCCGCATCACTTAAGTATTTGTTTAAGCGCATGGTTTTATCCTTCCAAAAAAGCAGTTTCATAAAAACCAGAAACTGCTTTTTTTGTTTTGTATTATTCTATTGTTCCTACTGAATGCTCTCTACATATGCTCTCAGGGAAGCATCTGCATCGAGTGCATTCTGATAATCGTTCTGAACCTGTTCGATCAGATTTTTGACTTCTTCGTTTTCGAGCGCCGCTTTCATAGCCTCGGTTACGGCCGCATCGCTGTCAGTATCATCCATGATTTTCAGGCTGCCGTCTTCTGTCGTGTAGAGATAATACTCCGAAAGCATCGGCAGGGTCTGGTTGATTCCCAGATATTTGCATCTGCTGCTGACAAACGCGATGTACGTTCCGTCGCTTGGACCGCTGATCGTGTAGGCCTTTACATCTCCGTATGACTCCACATCGCTTTCTGCCTCAATCTGCGCCTGCTCCTCCGCGGTCAGATTATCTGTTACTGCAAAAAGACCGTTGATATTCCTTGCACCGAGCGCGGTGTAATACTGCTCCAGCACGGTGCTTACTTCCGGGACATTGTCCGCGTCAAAGGAGACAGCCGTATTATCGGTATTCTCTGTATTACTGGTATCGTCTGCCGCTTCCGGCTCACTTGTCGGCTCAGCCTCTGCATCCGGCGCGCTGGCGGTATCGGTACTGGAAGCATCTGCACTGGAATCATTCGCGGAATCCGAAACGTCCGATGAAATGCCTGTGCTGTCCTCAGAATCTGCTTTGCTGTCTGCTTTTACCTGTGTCTTTTTATCCGGCACATTGTTTCCGGTGCTGCTGCTTGTTACGGTTCCGCCGCTCGATTTTCCATCGTTTTTTGGTGATACCAGATGAACGATGAGAAGAACCGCTGCCACAATCAGGAGAATTGCTCCGATCAGAAGCATGTAGCGCAGATTATCGGAAATCCATTCCCGGATTTTATCTTTTGTTGTCATTTGGTTTTGCCATATTTTTCCTCCTTCATCAAACTGATCCGCCGGATCAGTTATTGATATGCCCAGTAAGCAAAAAAACCTCTACTTCACACCGAAGCAGGGGCTTTCCTTGTCCTGCGCCGGTCCTGCCCGCCGCAGCATGCCATGTAGCAAAAACGCGTCTGGAGGGATTCGAACCCCCGACACACGGTACCGGAAACCGTTGCTCTATCCCCTGAGCTACAGACGCTGATGTGATCTGTTTTCTCAACCACACTATGACAGTTTACCACAGACTCCTGCAATTGTAAAGTATTTTTCCCACCCAGCCGCCCATTTTTTTCTTAAATTATTCGCAGACTATTCTGCCACGCAGCTTACGTTTCTTTCTCACACAGCGTCAGTTCCCCGCTTTCCCGGTGGTAATAATAAACGTGATCCGACAGAATCTCCTGCGGCTTGACTGTCTTTTCATTCACGTCCCGTACCATGTCGGAAAGACACTCCTCCGGGAACACATCATAATCCGGAATCACCATGCACTCGTGGATACTGCTCGGAATCACATAAAGACTTGCCTCAAAGCGCTGCGAAAGACTCTCCAGCACGCCGGGATAGCACATGCAGATTGCACCCAGCTTTCCTCTGCGATTGCTGACCAGGTAAAACTGTTCCGCCAGCGGACCAAGCTCGAACCTGGGAAACGTTACTCCGTACTCCTCTTTCAAATACACCATAAGGCTGTCTGTGCGCACCGGCAGATCCCGCAGGTGTTCTCCCAGGCACGGGCATCCAGCTCCTCCGCCGAAATTCCCCACAGCTCCCGGTGCGTCTCGTGGATCAGAATTGTCGCATCCGGCACGCGGTTTCCCCGCATCTGGTAATAGTACACAACCGCGAGATCGAGAAATTTTCTGTGCGGAACTTCGGAGAGCAGCGTACGGTTTTTCTCCGCATGAATGAGCTCGCAGTAGATCTGCGGCGCAGCATTTTTCCAGTTGGTAAAAAAGGCAGCTTTCTCCGGTCTTCTCGCCTCCGCTTCCACTTTCCGGTACTGCTCCAGTACCTTTTCTGCAATCTGAGAAAGCGGCACGCCCTGCAGACAGCATTCATACAGAAGCTCCACGTAGATCGTCGGTGCAATCCAGTCCTTCTTTCTGCTGATGACAAACGCCTCTTTTTCGATACCGTTCAGCTTCTGCACCGATTCTACCTTCACCTCAAAATCATCACCGGCTTTTCTTTTCAGCAGCGCGGCAAGCTGCTCTTTGAACATCTGATAGTCCATTTTTTCCCACCTTTCCTGTTTGATCGCCTTTTGTATTTTTGCTTTACGGAACAAAAAAGCTCCGGAAAACACAACTTAAAAACCTCTGTACAGATCTGTATATGCCAGAGATTCGTTGGTTCGCGGAACTTCGAACGATGAGAAAAACGGGCCCGGGCTGCTTCCGACAGCCTTTATCAGCCATTTTTCAGACGAATATTCTATTTATTTAGAAAACCGTGTCCGCCACAAAGAAAGTTGTGACGGACAACGGCGGGAACAGTCTTACTTATACACGGGACAGATATTCACCTGTTCTGGTATCAATTTTGATTTTGTCTCCCTGGTTTACGAACAGCGGAACGCTTACGGTAGCACCAGTCTCAACGGTAGCCGGTTTGGAAGCACCCTGTGCGGTATCTCCCTTGAAACCTGGCTCAGTCTCGGTGATCTCAAGTTCTACAAACAGAGGCGGTTCGATTGCGAATACATTTCCGTTGTAGGAACATACTTTAACCATTTCGTTTTCTTTTACAAATTTCAGAGCATCTCCGATGGTCTCTTCGTTCAGAGCGATCTGCTCATAGTTTTCTACGTTCATGAAGTAGAATAAATCACCATCGCTGTACAGATACTGCATGTCTACACGCTCGATACGAGCCTGCGGGAATTTCTCAGTCGGACGGAAGGTACGCTCTACCACACCACCGTTGATGACATTTTTTAATTTTGTTCTTACGAATGCAGCTCCTTTACCAGGTTTTACATGCTGAAATTCAAGAATCTGAACGACCTGACCATCGATCTCGAGGGTAACGCCGTTTCTAAAATCTCCTGCTGAAATCATTCTGATTTTTCCTCCTTAACATAGTACGATGCGCCAAATGCGCACCATAGGCTTATCTTATAATATAATATTTTTCCCGATTTTTCAACTGTTTTTTTTCGTAATCCTGCCGCGGGCCAGATCACGCTCATAAAAGAACAGTACAATGTGCTCCAGATACCGTTTCAGAACGATCTGAATTTCCTCTTTCGGATTGATCGGCTCGGTCAGAATATTGTAAAGTCCGGTCCGTTTTGCACCGTACACATCGGTGAAAAGCTGATCCCCGACAAAGACCGCCTGCTCCTCTTTGATCCCCATTCTCCGGCATGCTCCTGGTAGTTTTTCACCGAAGGCTTGTGCGCATTTTCGATATAGATAGAACCGACCGCATCGGCAAACGGAGCCACACGCGGTTTCTGATTGTTGGAAAGCAGACAGGTGGAAAAACCAGTCTCCCGAAGAGACGCAAAGAACGCAGCCGCCTCCTTCGTTGCCGGCGCACCGTGCGGAACAAGCGTATTATCGATATCAAAAATCACGCCCCGGTATCCTTTCCGGTACAGATCCGCGTAATCGATCGTATAGGCACTTTTTTCTCTCCGGTCCGGGTAAAACATCCGCATCAGTATAGTTCCCCGGTTCTTCTGGTTTTTTCCACTCATCTTCTTTCTCCAATCCTCTTTTCGTTTATACAGTAACTTTATTCTTCTTTCAGAAACTCCTGCAGAGCCTCAAAATTTGCTTTCATCTGGTCATAGCCGTGCTGGTAAAATTCCCGCAGCTTCTCCTCGTCCTTTTCGAGACGCGATACCGCCGGTATCTCCGGGCGGATCACAAAGACGGAGCCTTCTTCTTCCCATTTTTCGATGCATTCGAGCACCTGGTTATAATGTTTCGCGCGGTTTACAAGCGCACGCACGAGATTCGGGTATTTGCGGAATGCCGCCACATACAGCTCCCAGCCTCTCGTTCCCTCTTTTTTTCGGTAACCGAATTCCGTGTCAGAATAATGACATTTTTTCGGTGTCCCGTCTTTAAGGAACGGATAATCGGGATCGAATCGGCAACACCGCCGTCGACGTACTCGTTTCCGTCGATCTCCACCATCGGGCAGGCGATCGGCATGCTCGATGATGCACGGCCAATTGCAAGCAGACGTTCTTTATTTTCGCGGTCATCCAGATATTCCGCGCGTCCCGTCTCACAGTTTGTCACAACCAGCTCACACGTCTGCGGCGATGCAAAATACGTATCAAAATCAAATGGAAAAATCTCATACGGATACCGTTCGAACACCATATCCATGTCGAGCAGTGCTTTTTTCTCAACGATTGTCTTGATATTCTTATTGACGTAGCGGTTTTTCTCATCCGTGACAATCATACAGTCCCTCGTTCTGCCAATCTGGCGCGATACATAGTCCAGCGCATTGCAGGCTCCGGCGGAAACGCCAATCACATGAGGGATATAATACTCCTGCTCCATCAGAAAGTCCAGCGCTCCTGCTGTAAAGACGCCGCGATTGGCCCCTCCTTCCAGTATGACTGCTCCGGATTTTGTTATGCTGTAATTTTTTGTCTCATTCATTCTCCTGCACTCTCCTATTTTTCACAATGACACATTACTTCCTGCACAGAGCAATGCCGGAGCAGATCGGAAAATCCCGACACGCTCCGGCCCTTCTGCCTGTTTTATCTGTTTTCCAGCGGAACATAGTCCACTTCATCTTTGACACTCTTGTACGCCGGGCGGATGATCTTGTCGGTGTTGATCAGTTCCTCCATCCGGTGTGCACTCCAGCCGACGATACGCGCGCAGGCGAACATCGGGGTGTAGAGCTCCAGCGGAAGATCCAGCATGCTGTAAACGAAGCCGCTGTAGAAGTCGACGTTTGCGGATACACCTTTGTAAATATGGCGCTCCTCGCCGATGATCTTCGGAGCCAGTTCCTCGACCATAGCGTACAGCCGGTAATCTTTCTCTCTGTGTTTTTCTTTTGCCAGCTGCTCAACGAAGCTCTTAAAGATGCGCGCACGCGGGTCGGAAATGGAGTAAACCGCATGGCCCATACCGTAAATCAGACCTTTCTGGTCGAACGCCTCTTTGTGCAGCAGCTTTCTTAAGTAATTCGATACTTCTTCCTCATCCGTCCAGTCTTTGACGTGTGACTTCATATCGTCGAACATCCGCACAACCTTGATGTTTGCACCGCCGTGCTTCGGTCCCTTTAAGGAGCCGAGCGCCGCTGCAATTGCGGAGTACGTATCGGTTCCGGAAGAAGAAACAACATGTGTTGTAAAGGTCGAGTTGTTACCGCCGCCGTGCTCCATGTGGAGAACGAGGCAAGATCGAGGATCTTCGCCTCCAGCGGAGTGTACTTCTGATCCGGTCGGAGCATCAGAAGAATATTTTCTGCAGTCGAAAGCTTCTTCGACGGGTTGTGGATATATAAACTTTTTCCCTTGATATAATGGTTGTACGCCTGATAGCCATAGACGGACAGCATCGGGAAAACAGAAATCAGGTTAATGCACTGGCGAAGCACATTCGGAAGGGAGGTATCATCTGCGTGGTTGTCGTACGCGTACAGGGTCAGAACGCTTCGGGACAGAGTGTTCATCATGTCCTTGGTCGGCGCTTTCATAACAACGTCACGCACAAAGTTCTTCGGCAGGGACTGCTGCTGTTTAAGATTGTCTTAAAATGATTGAGCTGCTCTTCATTCGGCAGATTTCCAAATAAGAGCAGATACGCAACTTCTTCGAATCCCATACGGTTTTCACTTAAAAAGCCCTGGGTCAGTTTTTCCACGTTGATGCCGCGGTAGTACAGACGTCCGTCACACGGCGTTTTGACGCCGTCAATGATATCCGAAGACACAACGTTTGAAATCTGTGTCAGTCCCGCAAGGACGCCAACGCCGTTGATATCGCGCAGTCCGCGTTTTACATCGTATTGCCCATACAGCGAAACATCCATTTTGGAGTTATCCAGACAGATGTTTGTCAGTTCCTCTATTTCCGGTGTTACTTTCATGCTAAAAGCCATATGCATTCCCCTTTCTCTTCTCTCTTTTTACTTACTTTCACTCATTATAGCATTAAACCAGGGGATTCGTATACTGAAATTTTTATAAACATTCGGAAAATTTTCGTAAGATTTTGTCTCACAAAAGGTATCAGGCTTCTGTTTTACATGCATCGAAGGCTTGATCCAGTGCGTCCAGGAAGTCTCCCATCACGTAATACAGCGTCTCAAACCGCAGATAATCGAGGACGTTTTCATCCCACATAAACTTCAGCACCGGCGGGAATTCCTCATCGGACTCCCAGAACTGGAAGACGAGCGGCAGAAACGGAAAGACATGAAAAACAAAAGCAGCGTCTCCCGGGGAATATGGTTTTCCGCTAAGGGAAACGCATGCTTTTTTCAGCTGTTCCACATGCCCGTCATACCGTGCGGCGCGGCTGTCGTGAACGCCGGACGCAATCGTGCGGCCTTTGATCGTTCCCTTTAAGGAATTGGTACGCGCATACGTGCCGGCGAGCACAATCTCCTTCTTTCCGCAGCAGAGCAGGTCGAAAATCGTCAGTGTCTCATTGAAACTGCCCTGGTGCACATGAAGAAAATGGTCTTTTTGAGCCCTCCACAACGCCGGTATGGCGGTTCACTCTCCACTCCTCAAAAAGGTACGGCACATAGAAATAATCGTCATCAAAGGCAAAGCCATACTTCCCTTCGATCTCCTTCTGATCGTACGTCAGAAAGCGCTCCTGCATCTGATCGCGCATTTTAATATAGTTCGACACTTCCATTTTTTTGCCTCCCGCTATTTGTCGAGCATCTTTTTCAGCTCGTCCATGAACGTGTTGACATCCTTGAACTCGCGGTAAATCGACGCAAAACGGACGTACGCTACCTGATCCAGGTCTTTTAAGTAATGCATGACCTTCTCTCCGATCACAGAGCTTGGAATCTCGCGTTCCTCGCCGTTGAAAAGCTCCGTCTCCACCTTGTTGACCATCTCGTTGATCTTCTCGCGGACACCGGCCGTTTGTGGCAGGCGCGCAGGATGCCGGTCTCGATTTTCGAGCGGTCATACTGCTCGCGGTTCATATCTTTTTTGATGACGATCAAAGGGATCGTCTCCACTTTTTTCGTATGTCGTAAAGCGTCTGCCGCAGACATCGCACATCCGGCGGCGGCGGATCGCATTGCTGTCTTCAATCGGGCGTGAATCCACAACCCGGGTATTATCCTGATTACAAAATGGACATCTCATATCTTTCGTCCTCGTTTCTAAATAAGTATTTCGGAAAGTTTTCTACTTTTACAGTATACGCATTTTTCCGTGAAATTCAAGTCAACTGCAGCAACATTTTCGCATATGTTTTTCCATAGGAATCTGTAAAAAGGAGCACCGCATGCGCGTTGTAGATCTCCGCCAGAAAGAAGTTATCAATATCTGTACCTGCAAAACGCTCGGCTGTCCGATTGATGTGGAATTCAATCCAAAAACGGGACATCTTACCGGACTCGTTCTTCCGGGTCCTGTGAAATTCTGCGGCTTTTTCTGCCACGGCGAGGATTTTGTGATCCCATGGGACCGCATCTGCCAGATCGGCAACGATATCATTCTTGTCGAAATTCCGGAAAAAGAGAAAAAGCAGCCCTGATCAACGGATATGAAAACCGAATTCCGATTCCAGCGGAATCTTCGTCCATTTTGCATCCGTGATTTCGATGTAGCTGGAGGTGCGGATCCTTTTGATCATCTCCGTGATCGTCTCCTCATCACCCTGCACCTCCATCTCCACCGTCTCATCCCAGCAGTTTCTCACCCAGCCGGTCAGTCCGAGCTGGTAGGCAGCATAATACGCCCGGTAACGGAACCCCACGCCCTGCACCTGGCCGTAGAAAATCACATGGTACCGGATTTCTTCTTTTTCGTCTCTTCTGTCTCGTTTCTCTGTCTCGTTCATATTTCTCTGCCTCCCAACAGTCATTGCCTAAAATTCGTCGTCTGCCGTCGCACAGTACAGCGGAAGCGGGAACCAGTCGGATGATGTTCTTCCAGATTTCAGATGGAACCTTGCTTCCCTTACTTG
>ENA-OQMZ01000278-OQMZ01000278.1-human-gut-metagenome-genome-assembly--contig:-NODE-278-length-22660-cov-2.833932_pt1 | contig 22660 bp, 21 predicted proteins | sample MGYA00242621_ERZ504862 | MGnify/ENA primary metagenome ERZ504862 (study PRJEB26092, sample SAMD00036393) | human gut metagenome | host: Homo sapiens | study: EMG produced TPA metagenomics assembly of...
GGTTTGAGAATAGTGTAAATCTTATAAGGTAGTAACTGATGTCGAATTAATACTTCGATCGATTTGTTTGACGAATAGTGTAAAATCTATAAGGTAGTAAACCGATGGATAACTACCATGCATTACCCCGTTTGAGAATAGTGTAAATCTATAAGGTAGTAAAACAATCATCAGTTAGTGCATACGGCGACTATGGTTTGAGAATAGTGTAAATCTATAAGGTAGTAAAACAAACTTGAATTTGAAAAGCGGGACTACACAGTTTGAGAATAGTGTAAATCTATAAGGTAGTAAAACGATGACGATTCATGAGTGTAACCTTAATCGTTTGAGAATAGTGTAAATCTATAAGGTAGTAAAACTTGACATTTTAGGGGTAATCGGCATACTGCGTTTGAGAATAGTGTAAATCTATAAGGTAGTAAAACCGAATATCGTATAACAAAACCTGACACGGGTTTGAGAATAGTGTAAATCTATAAGGTAGTAAAACTCCCGACAAAGCAAGCATTGTGTCCGTAAGGTTTGAGAATAGTGTAAATCTATAAGGTAGTAAAACAAGCTCTGCCGTGCTTTCATCGTGCAGTTCGTTTGAGAATAGTGTAAATCTATAAGGTAGTAAAACGCTTGACCTTAATTCCTCTATCCGCTCATTGTTTGAGAATAGTGTAAATCTATAAGGTAGTAAAACAGCAACCTCATCGAAGAGGACGCCTGCAAGGTTTGAGAATAGTGTAAATCTATAAGGTAGTAAAACTATCTTTTTCAGCTTTCGCATACCTGCTTGGTTTGAGAATAGTGTAAATCTATAAGGTAGTAAAACCGTTTAGAACGCTTGTACACCGTACAATTCGTTTGAGAATAGTGTAAATCTATAAGGTAGTAAAACAAAAAAGATTTGTGACATTTACAACAATGGGTTTGAGAATAGTGTAAATCTATAAGGTAGTAAAACTTTAAAATCTCCGAGCATACGCTTGAAAGTTTGAGAATAGTGTAAATCTATAAGTAGTAAAACACTTAATTTCATTTCTTGTTACAGTTCCGTTTGAGAATAGTGTAAATCTATAAGGTAGTAAACAGGACCTTTTTGACTAATGGCTATAGATAGTTTGAGAATAGTGTAAATCTATAAGGTAGTAAAACAAGTACGGATTTAATAAACTGACATTATTTGTTTGAGAATAGTGTAAATCTATAAGGTAGTAAAACAACACCCGTGCTTGCGCCTGCACCGTTTGAGTTTGAGAATAGCGTAAATCTATAAGGTAGTAAAACCACCGCCGTTGAAAATCATTGCCAACTTACGTTTGAGAATAGTGTAAATCTATAAGGTAGTAAAACGGAACTTCTTTGAAAAGTTTGAAAGATATAGTTTGAGAATAGTGTAAATCTATAAGGTAGTAAAACCAAAATGAAAAAAACTAACACAACAACTACGTTTGAGAATAGTGTAAATCTATAAGGTAGTAAAACGATTGATTTTCCGCCCGAATAAACAAGCACGTTTGAGAATAGTGTAAATCTATAAGGTAGTAAAACTGAGAATAAGTATTTACCTACACTTGTTCCGTTTGAGAATAGTGTAAATCTATAAGGTAGTAAAACCTGTTCGATTTTAAACCTTGTGCCGCTGATGTTTGAGAATAGTGTAAATCTATAAGGTAGTAAAACTGTATTGTCGGCGCAAGAATTACGCAGGGTGTTTGAGAATAGTGTAAATCTATAAGGTAGTAAAACAACTGCATTTGTCAATACCGATTGAATATGGTTTGAGAATAGTGTAAATCTATAAGGTAGTAAAACAATTTATTGTAATGATTTAGGTAATATCTGTTTGAGAATAGTGTAAATCTATAAGGTAGTAAACTAGCATAGCTTACAAGACTTATACAAGACAGTTTGAGAATAGTGTAAATCTATAAGGTAGTAAAACAACAATCTTCATTGTTCGGGTCTGAAGGCAGTTTGAGAATAGTGTAAATCTATAAGGTAGTAAACCCAAATAAATTGATGACCATTTCAAGCTGTTTGAGAATAGTGTAAATCTATAAGGTAGTAAAACACAAAAACGAAATAATACTACAAACCACTGGTTTGAGAATAGTGTAAATCTATAAGGTAGTAAAACGGCGTTAAGGGATAATGGTGTAGATGTATAGTTTGAGAATAGTGTAAATCTATAAGGTAGTAAAACTGGATTATTTTGCATGTACTCCCACATACCGTTTGAGAATAGTGTAAATCTATAAGGTAGTAAAACATCGCCAATCTGATACTCCTTGTAACCTCTGTTTGAGAATAGTGTAAATCTAATTAGGGTACAAATTTTACTCGTGGACTGTGAAAAAACAGCCTAACAAAAAACAATATGGCACATAACCGTTATCACTTTCGGTTATGTGCCTTTTGTAATATAATAAGTTTGTTAAGAATACCACGATTGATTACAGTCCAAAACAGGGAAGATTTCAGTGCGTTAATTTCCAAAGTAAGTTCCACCATGAAAGTTACTTTGGAAATTAACTATTTACTTTTTTGTTTAAGTTTGCGGTAAATATGAATTGTATAATCCGTTTTATTGTGTTATTATGTAGTAAAATAGTGTGCAACATTGGTGTTTTGAAAAAATTATGTTGCTGAAATTAAACTTGAAATAACTGACGGGTGGCATATGGTTCGCAAAGTTGACAAAACAAAGCTTCTGACTGTTGTCGGGATAATTATATTCCTGTTTGGAGGTGCGGTGAGAATTTTTTCTCATCTTACTTCCTCGGCGGACAATTATATTGAAAATTTTGATGTTATTATCTTTTCCGGGCTTATTATAGGTTGGGGTGTGTCTGTTGCATATCGCATTGTTCAGAAGAATATACGAATCTGCCTTGTGATATCTGCGGCGCTTATGCTCTTGTGGATGGCTCTTCGTGCCATAAAATACAACAGCCCTGCTGACATCAACACATACGGACGGTATCTTTGGTATTCATATTACATAGCAATGGTGTTTTTGCCGCTTATGATGTTTTTTGCAATGCTGAATATCGGTAAGCCCGAAAATACAAATAACCGAAAATATCTTTTGATTATACCTGCCGCCGTTCTTGTGCTGCTTGTTATGACGAACGATTTTCATCAGCTTGCTTTTGTATTTGAACCCGATTTTTACAATTGGAACAAACAATACAGTTACGGTCCTGTTTACTATGTAATTGTAGTGTGGATTTTTATACTTGTACTTTCGTCAATTGTGCTTTCAATCAATCGATGCAGAATTTCCGCAACACGCAAAAAGCTGTGGATTCCGATTGTAATAATTCTTGTCGCAATAATTTACACACTCTGGAATAATCTGAATCACGGATATTCGGGACTTAGAATTTACAATGTTCCCGAGGTGTTCTGTTTTGCCTCAATTGCTTTATGGGAAAGCCTTATTCAGATAGGTCTTGTGCCGTCAAATACGGGTTACGGCGATTTTTTCAATGCGTCAAATCTTAACACTCTCATATTTGACAATGAGGGCAATGTGAAATACCGCTCTAAAAACGCAACAAATGTTTCAAAAGATGTTGTTCTGCAAAACGGTAACAGTGTTATGATTGATGAAGATATAATTCTTAAAAAGCATAATATAAAAGGCGGTAAGGTAGTTTGGACGGAAGATATATCGGCAATTAACCGAATTAACAGAGAACTTTCGGAAGTAAAAGAGCAGATTTCGGAATACAATGTAATCTTAAAATCAGAGGCAGAGCTGAAAAAACGAAGAGCGGCAGTAACCGAACAGAACAAGCTCTACGACAGTATAACCGAATTTATCCGTCCTCAGCTTTGCGACCTTGAAAATATACTCAAAAATATTGAAAACAACAGGGGAGATATTTCGGTTAATTATGCCGGTGCCTGTGTTGTTAATGTCTACATCAAGAGAATAAGCAATCTGCTCATTATGGCAAAAAGCAAAAAAATGCTGAATGCTTTTGAGCTTGAAAACAGTATCCGAGAACTTGCCGAGTACATTTCTGTTTACGGAATTTCGTGTTCGTTTTTCAGTAATGTTTCGGGAGAAATTTCAGCCGAAAAAACGATTGCACTTTTTAAATTCATCGGGATTTTTATAAGGCATATAATGAACTGCACAGATGCGTTGCTGTTTAATTTAAAAGTCCATGAGAGATTTATTGATTTAAAAATCAACTGTGACAGCAAAAATGAAATGAAAATTCCCGATGATTTACTTGACGATATTACAAAACTCGGCGGAAATGTCACCACGGAATATGACGCCGACACGCTGTTTGTGTTTGTTCGTATGCAAAGCGGAGGTGATGACATATGACATCCATCCTTGAAATGCGTTCGTTTGTTTGTGTTATATTGATGAGCGTGCAATTTGTTGTTGCCTGTGCGGCAATATACAACGCAACGCAATCTTTTCTTTATAAAATCAGGTTGTGGAAACCGATTTCAGCGGTTATAATTGCAGTAATCTCTTTGACAATGTTTTTGGTAAGCACTCATGTCTTGAGTAAAATATATTATGATAACCAAATTAATAAAATGGCTGAATTTTTTGGCAGAATGCCGTTTGCTCTGTCTGTCGGCATAACGGCATATTGTGCGATAATGTCTGTGTACATAACGGTAAGGCTTCATCATTGCAGGAATACCGATATTACCGCAATGTCAATTAAAGAAAGCTTTGACGGCTTGCCGACAGGACTTTGCTATTTTGACGAAAACGGACTTGTTGTATTGAAAAATAACCTTATGGAAAGCATATGCCTTGAACTTACGGGTAAATCGCTTAATGTTGCAATGCCATTCAGAGAGAAGATAAAAGAGGCTTCTCAATATGAAAATGACGGGGCATTTACAGTCAGATTAAAGGACGGCAGGGTTTTCAGCTTTTCGTTGTCGGAAACGGAAATTTTTTCAAAACCGTATTTTCAGCTTGCGGCAACCGATATAACAGAGTTTACAAAGCTTACATCAACCTTGGAATATGAAATAGGCGAGTTAAAAAAGGTTAATGCTCATCTAGAAAAAATACAATGAAATGGTCTATGATCTGACAAGAGAAGAAGAAATTCTTCGCACAAAAGAGATAATTCATGACAGGCTCGGCAGTACGCTGATAACAACAAGAAGATATCTTGAAAACGGCACTCTGTCTGAAAATAACAGTAAATTACTTGAAATGTGGAAAAACAATATTTCTGTTCTGAATACCGCAGAGAATGATTGCAAAGATGAAAACTTTGCTAAGGATATTGAAAATGCCGCAAAGCTTGTCGGAATAACGCTTGAAACAGTCGGAAATCTTCCGACTGATAACAATGCAGTTGCACGGGTTCTGACTTTTGCAACAATGCAATGCCTTAACAATGCCGCAAGACACGCAAAAGCAGATAAAATGATTCTTGAAAGTCTTGACGACGGTGAAGAATATATTTTTAAATTTGCAAATAACGGCAGAAAACCGCCTCAAAAAATCAATGAGGGCGGCGGACTTTCTTCCGTAAGAAAAAAGGCGGAGCAAATCGGCGGAAGCATGAAAATATCGACTTCCGAAATTTTTGTTCTTGAAATCACAATACCGAAAAGCGAGGTGCTGCAGTATGACAAGAGTGCTGATAGTTGAAGATCAGTCAATGCCGAGAACTTTATTTGAAATGTATGTAAACCAAAGCGAAAACTATACGCTTGCGGGCTCAATAAGTAATGCCGATATGACGGATTATCATTGTGAAAATTCCGATGTTGACCTGATTTTAATGGATATATGCACATCAATGGGAGCAAACGGTCTTGAGGCGGCTGAAAGAATAAAAGCAAAGTTCCCGAAAATTAAGATAATCATTGTTACCTCAATGCCCGAATATTCCTATCTAAAGCGTGCCAAGGAAGCAGGAGTTGACAGCTTTTGGTACAAAGAGGTAAGTCCCGAACCTATTATTGAACTTATGGACAGAACAATGAACGGTGAGCGTGTGTTTCCCGACACAACTCCGAAAATTAAATTCGGCAACGCAATGAGTACGGATTTTACCGAAAGGGAGCTTGAGGTTTTGCGTGAACTGACAAGCGGTGATACAAACACGGAAATTGCCAAAAGACTTTACATTGCTCCGGGCACTGTCAAGAACTATATACAGTATATGCTTGAAAAAACAGGCTTTAAGTCAAGAACAGAGCTTGCCGTAAAGGCAAGAGAGGCGGGACTTGTAATCCTTGACGATAGAATTAACGACAAATAAATACTTTTTTTGAATATGTGCCGTTTGGCACATATTTTTTTGCTGTTAAAACAGTATAATACAATTACAGGATATAAACTGCTCAGACGGTGAATATCTTTTGTGCAAAACGCTATCTTTGTCCGATTAATAATCAAAGACAAAGGTGCATAAAATTTATTATTTAATGACAGGAGGAAAAACTATGGAGGCAAAAGGTTCAACTTTTCTTAAAGTAACGGGAATCCTTATGATTGTATTTGGTGCTATTGCATTGGTTGTGTCAATCATCGCCATTCTCGGTATCGCCGCACTTGCAGCTTTTAACGACGGTACATACGATATGACTATGCTTTATGTCGGCGGCGTTTTCGCACTTATCAGTGCGGTTGCTGAGTTTGTTGCGGGTATTATCGGCGTTATCAACGCAAAACTTCCGCACAAGGCAAATACATGTATTGTATGGGGCGTTATTGTTGCGGTTTTGTGTATTGCAGGCGAAATTATCAGCATGATAGGCGGATCACAGTTCAATGTATTCTCTCTTATCTGCGGTCTTGCTATCCCTGTACTTTACATTATAGGCGCTGTTAAGAACAAAGCATAATTATTTTATTATTTACCCCCCTTTTTAATTACCCACCGTAAATATTTTTAGCACAAGGTCACAGCTGTCCGAACAATCGGGCGGCTGTGCTTTTTTTGTTTATGTTGTGAAATATGCCGTTTGGCACATTCATATTTTATCGCAAAATTGTACAATATAAGTGAAAGATATAGGTGAAAAGGGGTGATGTCCGTTGAAGAAAATTTTGCTCAGTGTTCAGAATAATTTGCTCAGTGAGGCTATTCAAAATGCCCTTGTAAAGAAGGGAAGATTTTGTATTGAAAATGTTTCACCGAATCAAGACGGGAAAATTCTTGATTTGTGCATTGCAGAAAGAGTTGATGTTTTGCTTATGGATGTCACAAGACTTGCCGATTCAACTATTGAGAAACGGCTTGAGCTTTGTGGAAAAGTAAAGGAATATCTGCCAAGCTGTAAAACGGCTCTGCTCTGTGACGAACAGGCATATCCCGACCTTGCCGACAGGGTTAAACAGGCAAAACAATTCGGAAAAATAAGCTCGTTTTTTTATTCATCCGTAACGGCAGATTATCTTGCCGCCGCACTTGACGCACTTTAAAAAGGAGGTACTGTTTATGGGTATATTTGACAGCTTAAAAAATATGACAAATCAGGCTGTAAAAAACAATGTTTCAAAGGCCGTTTCGGGAGCGGTAAACAATGCGATGCACAAAAGCAAAACATTTGTATTTGCCGGTTATCCGAAAAATGCAGATGAACTCAAAAAAATGCCGGAGCTTGACTTTTCGTCACCTCTTTCAACAGCGGCATTTGCGATGCTTGTGTTGCTTGAATATGATGAAAGTCCGGAAAACACAATAGAAATGCTTAATGTATTAAAAGGACCTCAGCCGATGAACGGGATGGATATTCAGTTTTTGCGTGACAGAATCAAGGCAGGGGATATATTCCTCGCTCATATTTTGAGGGTTCATCCGTGAAGAACGATTATACACCGAATGTTCCGTACAAAATAACCGTTTCCGAGTATGCATATACCTATCAGAGCGAGGGTTATGCAAAGGTTCAGGTTCAGTCGTCGGGAGCAGATTCACCTCGTCCGATTGAGCTTCGCAGAAAGGGCAATCAATGGTTCTTATGGCGTAATCTTGCACTCTCTGATATACGAACTCCGGCTTCGGTTGATCCTTGGGCATAAAGGAGGGATTTTTATGAAAATCAAGAAAAAAGCAAAGCGTATTTCGAGTGTTGTTTTATGCTTTCTCATGCTGTTGACAACACTTCCTATGACAGCCATAACCGCAAATGCGGCGGCTCAGGCTTATATCAAATATATCGACACCGAGGTTTACAAAGGAGATGTCCTTAACATTATCGTGGGAGTAAACGGCGGCAGTACAGACGAAACCTTTACCTATCAATGGCAGGCAAAGCATCCGAGCCTAAGCTGGGTTAACCTCTCCGATAAAACCAACAACCCCGACTCGAAATTTTCGGGTGTTTTTACAGACCATCTTAAATTTCAGACCTACGCAGAACTTGTAGGACCTGACTCAGGGTGGAAAGATGTTGTCTTTAGATGTAAAGTAACGGGTTCAAAGAGCGGTACTTTTTATTCGGGAAAATGTAACTTTCCGGGACTTCTTGATAAGACAGAAATTCCTATAATTGGATTTTTAGGTTTGGAGAAACCTGAACAGCGGAAAATCCCCTCAACTACGGCAACTCCGATAAACAGCACTTACTACAGTTTTGATTATATTGAGTGGTATGAGTACAAAAACAACAAAGTTAGCAGAAAGCTCAACGATGGAGAAGCTTTTGACAGCGGTATGTATTGTTGTCAGCTATACTTTAATATGAACAGAGGATATGCGGTTGCCAAGAACGCAGTATGTGCTTGTACAACGACGACGGTCAGGCGACAATTCTTCAGGATGAAACCACAGGTCAATATTATATTTGGGCATATTACGTTGTTGCAGATAAATCACCTTCATTTTCACATCAGTACACTGAGGCAGAAATTATGAAAGGCAAAGAAGGAACTATATCGGTTACTGCCAACAATGCCGCAAGCTATCAGTGGCAGATGAAAGTAAGGAGAAGAACACCCACCGGTGTAACAAGAACTGTGTGGCTCAACATAAGTGACAACTCATCCACATCAAGCAAATTTTCCTTCAAGGGTACAAAAACAAATGCTTTGACCATCAGACCGAATACGGATTTTGATGAAACTCATTTCAGGTGTGCTGTCACGGGTGAAAACGGTGATGTCATTTACAGTGTATCGGTTAAAGTGACGCAAGAGGTTAAGGCCAATATTATAATGAACCTCAAAACAGGCGGCTCACCGAAGGACACTATTACTGTTAAGGTGGATAGATACACTTTTGACGGCGTTTATAAGGACAGCTTTGAACATGATATGGAACACAGTAATGTAAAACCCTTATATTTTGGTTTTCAAACATTCCCAGGCAAACATGTCATTACTGTAAGCAAACCGCAGTGTATTGCAAGGGTGTATGAGATATATCTGTATAAAGATGATATTAGTTTTGATGTAAAAATTACTGTTCCGTATGATGTCAATATGGACGGTGTTATTAATGTTGTGGACGCAACCTTGGTTCAAAAATACATTGTCGGGCTTGAAGAATTTGACGATTACACTTTTAAAATTGCAGACACAAACGGTGACGGCACAATATCAGTTATTGATGCTACAAATATTCAGAAGAAAATCGTGAATCTTTTGTAAAGGAGAAAGTTTATGGGACTATTTGAAAAGAAATATTGTGACCTTTGCGGTGACAAGGTAAACGCCCTCACAAGGCAAAAGCTTTCAGACGGTTATCTTTGCAGCGACTGTAAGCACAAGCTCAGTTCGCTTTCATCAGGCTGGAAAAACAGAACAATAGCTGATGTTAAAACTCATCTTGAACAGCGTGAACAGAATAGACAGAAATATTCGGCATTTGTTCAGTCGGCAAGTGCCGGTACAAACGAAAAGCTTGTTGTAGATTTTAATAACAGAAAATTCTATTTTACAATAGGCAGAGATTTCAAAAACAGCAATCCTGAAATTTTTGATTTTTCACAGCTTCAGGACTTTTGGCTTGAGCTTGGATATACAACTCTGCAGGATTCCGACCGTGACGGAATTCCTGATGAGTATGACCGCTATGATAACCGTCAGGGCAGGAACAGCGGTTTTGGCAGTCAGTTTGATACAACAAACTCATTTTCGGGGCAAAACGGTATGCTTGATGTTCCGCTTGCACTTCAGCCGTATGTTCGTGATACAAACACATCGTCATCACCGCAAAGAATATCTTCTTTAAAAGCAAAATTCATCGTAAATCATCCGTTCATAACCGATATATCAATGTATGTTGATTCGTCAATCGGTACTGTAAGAAATGAGCTTATGAGAGCGTTTGATGACGGAATGCAGTTAATGAGACTGTGTGAACAAATAAGGAACGGTATGCAGAACAATATGGGCTATCAGCAAAGCGGAATGCCCATGCAGAACAATATGGGTTATCAGCAAAGCGGAATGCCTATGCAGAGCAACACAGTAAATCAGCAAGTTTCACAGCCGTTTACTCCGCAAAATGCTGCGGCAATTGTTTGTTCGGCTTGCGGATATAAGCCTGACGGCAATCCGCCGAAATTCTGTCCGTTCTGCGGGGCTGCCATGACATAACCGATATGACTTTACGGCCGTTATTTCATAATATTTCCAAACGAAAAACGCGTGTAAAAAAAGAAATTGTATCCGTGAGCTATTCAAAAAATCATTCAAATTTTGATTACTGCTGTTCTTTTTATGTGCGAAAAAAAGGTGTAAATTTTCTTTTTGACGCTATCTGCAAATGCGGTTATATCGCTTTTGAAAATGTTTTGATTGACGAAATGGATATGAGACTGCTGTGTGATACCGCCGAAGACGCATTGGAAATTCTGAAAAAATATAATCCAAAAAACAAAGGACTGACAGTCGATGACGCCACGGTTACAATCGTTGAAATCATATTTTCCGACAAAAACAGTATGTCGGTCAGTATGACGGAACAAACCTTGGATTCGCTCGAAAAAGCGTTCTTTGCCCTTGCTGAAAAATATTGCAAAGATGTTTAATATCTAAAAATAATTGAAAAGCAACCCTATGAAAACAACCCCACGGTAAAATAATCGTGGGGTTGTTTTTTCTGTAACGGAAAATAAGTGCATTTTTTCTTGCCATTACCGTAGTAATTGTTTATAATTAAGGTATGACAATAAAAGAAGGCATGAACAATGCAAACAATAGATGAGGCACTAAACAAACTGAAAAAATCTGATTTTCGCAGTCGGTTTCATTTAAAGCAAAAGGACATTGACTATATTAATGAAAAGGGAATGAATAAAATCCGCTCCCATGCAGAAGATTTTGTCAGAACACGGCTTGCACCAAAATATATTCCGAATGACGGAAAGCAAACGCCTATGAGGGGACACCCTGTTTTTATCGCACAGCACGCCTGTGCCTGTTGTTGCAGAGGGTGTCTTAACAAGTGGTACAGAGTTGCAAAGGACAAACAGCTTAACGAGGTCGAACAGCAGAAAATTGTAAATCTGCTTATGGCTTGGATTGAAAGAGAATACAATGATTATAATTCCAATAAAGAATGATAGATAAGGGCAAAAAGATGAGTGATAAATTAAGCGTGTTAAAAGATTACTTCGGACACGATTCTTTCAGAGACGGACAGGAACAGATAGTTGACGCTTTGCTTGACGGCAGAGATGCACTTTGCATTATGCCCACAGGAGCGGGCAAGTCTATGTGCTATCAGATTCCCGCATTACTTTTTGACGGGGTGACAATTGTTGTGTCACCTCTGATTTCGCTTATGAAGGATCAGGTCGGCTCACTCGTTCAGTCGGGAGTTCCTGCGGCATATATAAACAGCTCGCTTTCATATCCGCAATTTCTGCGAGTGCTTTCAAATGTTGAACACGGAAAATACAAAATCATCTATGTTGCACCCGAAAGACTGTTGACTGACGGATTTCTCGACACCTGTAAAAAGATTAAAATCTCAATGGTTGCAGTTGACGAGGCTCATTGCGTTTCACAATGGGGACAGGATTTCAGACCGAGTTACCTCAAAATTATTTCATTTGTTGAAAGCCTTGCAAATCGTCCGATTGTCGGAGCATTTACCGCAACGGCTACGAATGATGTAAAAGAAGATATAAAGAAAATTCTCAGGCTTGAAAATCCGTTTGAAATTACAACGGGATTTGACCGTCCCAACCTTTTTTTCGGTGTAATAAAGTCATCGTCAAAGGACGAAAAACTTATTGACCTCATTCGGGAGCGTGGCGACAGGTCGGGAATTGTCTATTGTGCAACCCGAAAAAATGTTGAATCTGTCTGCGAATTGCTCTGCGATAACGGCTTTTCGGCGGCAAGATACCATGCAGGTCTTGATGAATACGAACGCAGAAAAAATCAGGAGGATTTTGTTTTTGACCGAAAAAATATTATGGTTGCAACCAATGCTTTCGGTATGGGAATTGACAAGTCAAATGTTACATATGTAATTCATTACAATATGCCGAAAAACATTGAAAGCTACTATCAAGAGGCAGGACGGGCAGGTCGTGACGGCGGTGAGGCTGATTGTATTTTGCTCTACAGTCCTAAGGATGTTCGCCTAAATCGCTTTATGATTGAAAATTCCGAGGGCAACGATGAGCTTACAATTGAAGAAAACGAGCAAATTCGTGAGCGTGATTTTGAACGCTTAAAATATATGACCTTTTACAGCACAACAAACGATTGTCTGCGTGGATTTATTCTGCGGTATTTCGGCGGTGATAAAAAGGCTTACTGCGGAAAATGCTCCAACTGCCTTTCCGTTCACAAGCTTGTTGATGTCACAATTGACGCTCAAAAAATTATGTCGTGTATTGCAAGAACAGGACAAAGGTACGGCAAAACCGTGATTTGTGATGTGTTAAAGGGCAGTAAAAGCGAGAAAATTCTAAAAGCTGAGCTTAACAATCAGTCAACCTACGGAATAATGAAAGAGGTTACGGCAAGGCATATTTTCGGCACAATTGACTTTCTTGCCGAAAAGGAGTATATCTCAGCCGACAATGAAACCGAGGTTCTAAAACTATTGCCAAAGAGCCGAGATGTGCTTTTCGGACGGGAACGGCTTGTGATGAAGAAAGTTGAAAACTCCGAAAAGGTTGTCAAAACGCACCGCCCCGAAGTGCCTGTCAATTCCGAATTACTTGACGCACTCAAGGCTTTGCGAAAAGATATTGCATCCAAAAAGAGCGTTCCTGCCTATGTTATTTTTACCGATGCAACGCTGATTGATATGTGCAAAAAATGCCCCGAAACACCCGATGAAATGCTTGAAGTTTCGGGTGTGGGCAGAACAAAGCTTGAAAAATTCGGAAAACAATTTCTTGAAGAAATCGCAAAATTCAGATAACTTCATATACTGTTAAAGGATGAACGAATTCGTTTGTCCTTTTCTTTTTCAATTTTCAAAATTGTATTGAAGTAATTAGTACAAAGTGGTACAATAGTTACAGAGAGAAAACAGATTGGAGGCATTTGTATGGCTGACATATTTGATTACATAAGTCGAAGAGGCGATTTGACATTTGAACAGGACGGTTTTAACGAGCTTGACGCACTTGTGCTTTCACGGCTTTCATATCTTCCTTTTGACGGTGCGGTATCGTCCTGCTTGTTTAATGAAATTACCCTTGAACAGGCGGCAATGCGTGTGTTTGCAACCGATGATTACGAGAAAAATCTATTGTGGAAGGGTGACGCCGACCTTTTGAAAGCGACGGCAGAGAGCAAGAGATTCGGCAAAATTCTTGTTTCGGGGTATGTAAACGAGGTTGAGTCCGATGTGAGTATGCAGTTTTCCGCAATCACTTTTGAATTTCTTAAAAAGAATTATTTTATTTCATACAGAGGAACGGACAATTCTCTTGTCGGCTGGCAGGAGGACTTCAATATGTTCTTCACATTTCCGTTGCCGTCACAGAAAAAGGCTCTTGATTATTTTGAAAAGGCAGTCCGTATGCTCAACGGAAAATTCATTCTGGGCGGTCACTCAAAGGGCGGAAATCTTGCGGTTTATGCCGGTGCTTTTACCGATGAAAATTCAAGAAATCACATTGATTATATTTACAATTTTGACGGACCGGGGTTTTCTCTTGACAAAATCAGGGACAGCGGATTTTATGAAGTCGACGACAGAATCTACACCTTTGTCCCGCAGTCAAGCATTTTCGGCATGATATTTGAGCATGAGGAGAGCTACACCATTGTAAAGAGCAATCAAAAAGGTTTTCTTCAGCACGATATCTATTCATGGGAGATTGAGCAGAACAGTCTTATCAGGCTGAAAAGCACTACAAATTTCAGCGTTTTCTTTGACCACACGCTGAAAGAATTTGTTGAATCGCTGACAATTGCTCAAAGACGGGAGTTCACAAAAGAGGTTTTTGCCCTTTTGTCGCTTACCGAAACCGCAACCTTTAATGAGATGCTGAAAATCCGCTTAAAAACACGGGAACAATCCTAAAATCCTTTGCAGGTCTTGACAGCAAAACAAGAAATATGCTTCTCAAAACAATCTTCGCATTCGTAAAAAGTGCAAAAAATAATTTTTCCGACATAACAGGCGGTCAGAACAAAATTACCGTCAGTTAATTATAAAAAAGCTCATATATGCTCCGATACTTTTTAGCGTCGGAGCATTTTCTTTGCGAAAAAATCATTTGTCAAGACGAAATCCCCGTTTTGTCAATTGACACTTTTGAAATTTGTATTGTCAGTCTTTGAAAATTTTTCATAATATACAAAAAAAACCCGACACGGTTTATGCTGTGTCGGGTTTTTATTTTGCTTTTTAAATGTCAATCGTCAGTTCAACGGGACAATGGTCAGAACCTAAAATTTCGGTATGGATTTTTGCACCGTCAAGCTTGCTTTCAAGAGCTTTTGAAACGATAAAATAGTCAATACGCCAGCCCGCATTTTTTTTCACGAGCCTTGAATCTGTATGACCACCACGAATACACGCCCTCTGTATCGGGATAGAAATAGCGGTAGGTGTCGATAAATCCGTCATCGAGCAACGCTGTCATCTTTGAACGCTCTTCATCGGTAAAGCCTGCATTTTTACGGTTGGTTTTCGGATTTTTCAAATCAATTTCTTTGTGTGCAACATTCAAATCACCGCACATAATAACAGGCTTTTTTTCTTCAAGTTTTTTCAGATATGCCTTGAAATCATCTTCCCATTTCATTCGGTAATCAAGTCTTTTCAGCTCGCTTTGCGAGTTTGGAGTGTAGCAGGTGACAACAAAGCAATTGTCAAATTCTGCCGTGATAACTCTGCCCTCATGGTCGTGTTCGTCAATGCCGATCCCGTAACATACATTCAAAGGCTCTTCCTTTGTGAACATAGCCGTTCCCGAATAGCCTTTTTTGTCGGCATAGCACCAATACTGATGATATCCTTCAAGCAAGAGGTCAATCTGTCCCTCTTGAAGCTTTGTTTCCTGAAGACAGAAAATATCTGCGTCAACATCTTTAAAAAAGTTCTCAAAGCCCTTTGTAACACAGGCACGAAGTCCGTTTACATTCCACGAAATCAATTTTTTCATAATTTACTCCCGTACACACAAAAGAGCAAGCATTGCCTGCTCCCAAATTGCCAATTTGTTAATTATTCTTCTGCGGAAAATTCGTCCTTGCCTACACCACAGAGAGGGCATACCCAATCCTCGGGTACATCTTCCCATGCTGTGCCTGCATCAACGCCGTTATCGGGATCGCCGATTTCAGGATCGTAAACATATCCGCAAACATCGCATACATATTTCATACTATCAAATCTCCTGTTCAAAGTCTGTTGTGTAATCGGTTAGTTGTTGGTCATACGATTATCAAGCTGACTTTTTTTGATTTTTTATTGTTTTAATGATTACTTAAAGTATCTGTTAAGAAGACCTCTAAAGCCTGCGCCGTGTCTTGCTTCATCCTTTGCCATCTCGTGAACCGTGTCATGAATAGCGTCAAGGTTCTGAGCCTTTGCACGCTTTGCAAGGTCAAACTTACCTTCGCAAGCACCTGTTTCTGCATCTACACGCATCTGAAGATTCTTCTTTGTGCTGTCTGTAAGAACTTCGCCTAAAAGCTCTGCAAACTTGGCAGCGTGTTCAGCCTCTTCAAAAGCATACTTTGTAAATGCGGCAGAAACCTCGGGATAGCCTTCTCTGTCTGCAACTCTTGCCATTGCAAGATACATACCGACTTCGCTGCATTCTCCCTCAAAGTTAGCTCTGAGATCCTTGAGAATATCTGCGCTTACGCCCTGAGCAACGCCAACCTCGTGAACTGTTGCGAAAGATGCCTCCTCGTCCATCTGCTTAAATTTTTCCTTCGGTGCCTTACAAACAGGGCAAGCCTCGGGAGCTTCGGGACCTTCATAAACATAACCGCATACTGTGCAATACCATTTCATAATTACTTCTCCTTTGTAATAAATATTAGTGTACTTCTGCCGAACATTTAGGACATATGCCGTAGTAGATAACAAATCTGTTTTCTACCTTAAATCCCTCTTCGGCAAGCTGTGACTCAAGGTCATCAGCATTTTGATTGTCTTCAACATCAATAACTGCATTGCATTTGTTGCAGACAAAGTGGGGGTGCGGCTCTGTGTTGCCGTCAATACGCTCCTCACCGTTTACATTGCATATAACGCTGACCTTTCCTTCATCCTTAAAAAGAGCAATGTTTCTGTAAACCGTGCCAAGACTAAGGTCGGGAATTTCGGGCTTTAATTTATCATAAACCCAGCGTGCGCTCGATGAGTGTCCGTACCGCACACAGCGTTGTAAATTGCATTGCGTTTTGAGCTGAAATTTCTTTTTGCCATAATTCATAAATCCTTATGCAATATTAGTCAGTACCGATTGACCAAAATCAGTAATCAGTATTAACTTTGGCTATATTCTATCACGCAGATGTTTGATTATATTTACAATAAAGAATTATAGATAAAAAATCTTGCACAAAGAATTTGGAGGAAATATAGTGAAATCAAACAAAACAGTAAAAATTATCATTTTTACGGCGTTCTTCCTGTCTGCGGTAATTTTAATATCGGTAATGACAGGTGCAACAAAAGAAACAACGGCTGATACCGACAGCGTAAAACTGCCCGTAATAATGTATCACTCACTTTTAAAGGACGAAAAGCTGCAAAATGACTACACCGTTTCGCCGACTCTTTTTGAAAACGATTTAAAATATCTTGCCGAAAACGGCTACACAACCGTTGTTGTAAAAGACCTTACCGATTATGTTTACGGCAAAAAATCATTGCCCGAAAAATGCATTATGCTGACCTTTGACGACGGCTATTATAATAATAATTATTATGCACTCCCTTTGCTCGAAAAATACAACTGCAAGGCGGTCATATCTCCGATTGCCTCAGTGTCCGAAAAATTCACCGAAACCAAGGACATTTCCGTGACCTACGGGCATATAACTTTTGACGATATGAAAGGAATGTCAGATTCGGGCTATGTTGAAATTCAGAATCATTCGTACGATATGCATTCTTTGAAATCACGAAAGGGTGTTTTGCCAAAAGCGGGGAGAGTGACGAAGCATATAAATCTATTCTTACGGAAGATGTTGTCAAAGCTCAAGCCTTGCTTGAAAATGCAACAGGGAAAAAACCGACCTGTTTTGTATATCCGTTCGGTGCAAAAAATGACCTGACCGAAAAGCTGATAAAAGAAATGGGCTTTTCGTGTACACTAACCTGTACGGAAAAGCCCAATATAATTACTAAAAATCCCGACAGCCTCTACGAGCTGGGACGATACCGCCGTGATCGCAACGAGTCAATGCAGAATCTTCTTATCCGAATTGAAATGCAGTCATAATATTTATACGGCAGATTTTTCAGCTTGGCGTTTCTTACAAAAGCCTCGCACAAAGCTATGAAGATGAAAAACAGCGGAGTTGTAATCGGCTGATAAAGGTTTACAACAGACTGAACAGCATAGCAGATAACAGCCGAAACGCACGCAATCAGCATCGGATTTTCCTTTGCATACTTAACTGCGTTCTTAATCGTACCGCACACAATGGCAAGATAGGAGAGAAGTCCCGTAATTCCGATTGTGATAAGGTAGTTTAGATATTCGTTATGGGCGGCATTTGTTGAGCTGTCACCGTATTTTAAAAGGTCGTCAAAGTACGGACTAAATGCGGAGTAGAACATATCCGGACCTACGCCGAACAGCTTTTCAATGAATGAAGCGTCGCCGAAAATCCATATCGACCTTATCCACATAAAGCCTCTGTGCGTACCCCATATATCGTTAAAGCGGATAATTCTTTCAAAACTGCCGAGGTCGGTTTTGGTGTCAATACAGCTGAAATAAACCATAATTCCTATCATGGCAACAGCACAAAGTCCGAATACAACGGTAAGAGCAATCGGCACGGCTTTTGAAATTGTGATGTTTGGTTTTTTGTAATCAATAAGATACAAAATTCCTGTAATAACGGCACAAGCTGCAAGCAATATCCAGCCGATGCCTGAGAAAACGAAAATTTCCTGAAACTTATCAAAGCCCTTGCTTTTGTCGTCAAAGCAGAGCGAGAACAATCTGAGCAGTTTTGCAAACAACAGCATAACAGTTGCCGAAAGGAAAAATCTTTTAAGTCTTACAAGACTGTTTGAAAACCAAATAAGGTAAATAACCATAAATACAGCCATACCGAGAATGCCCGAATCGCTGTCGGCAGTCATAAGAGCCGCAAAGCCAAATCCTGTTGCTACAAGATAAATTGCCCTGAGCAAGGTCTTTTTCGTGATAACCGACATTGCAATCATAACAGGCATAGCGATGCAGATGTAGCTTGAAAGCAGATTTTTGTTGCCGATTGTTGAAGTGAAATCGGTAATAGTCTGTTGGTCGGTGAGAAGAGTAAACATCCCGAGAGGATCAATATAGAATGAGTTAAGTACCGCAAGTGCAAAAACTATCATTGAACCGAACGCAAGCGCAACGAATATGTATTCAAAATATTTAAAGCACCTTGTAATCATAAAATATGCTGCGGTGTAAAATGCCATAAGCACAAGACCGTTGTTTCGTCCCTGAGTACCATAAGTGCATCCAAAGGGTTTGCAGACAACAGCGTTGAAATGACATTTATTCCTAAAAATACAATAAATGCCCAATCCATAAACGAAAGCTCTTCATACAAATGCTTTGGTTTAGGCTTTTCAAGCTTTGAGTCTTCCGGCGGTTTATCAACGCTTGCGGTCATAATAATAAGAAATTCCGCAATAACGAGAATACCCGTCAATATAATGAAAAAGTAATACTTATCGTGCCTGATGTTAAAATATGCGTCCGTGAAAAACAACGGAAAAGCGTGAACATAATAAGCAGATAGTAGTTTGTAAGCGCTGCTGTACCGAATATTTTTCTTTTGGCTTAGCAGGCGGATTTTTATGCTTTGCAGAAGTCATAATAAAATAACCTTTCAATATAATGTACTTCAATTTTATAACGCACACACGATGTTGTCAAGAAATAAAGTAAGTTGAAAGCTCTGGTTTTCGACTTGTTTCGATTGGCATATGCTTGCAAAAGAACAATAATTGCATATTTTTCGGCACCTTTATTCCCAAATTAATACTTGTGAAAAAATTAGTATTGTATTTATCTCCGTAAAATGGTATAATTCCCCTTGAGATGTATCTCCATATTTGCAGGACAAAGACTTTTGTAAAAAATTGTTTATGAATTTATCTATTTGCAGATTGGGTGGTTTTATGAAAAAATTAGTTGTTTTTGGCTTTGACGGCACTCTTGCCGACACAGCCCCCGGAATTTTATATTGTTTCAATACAACAGCAGTTGCAATGGGCTATGAGCCTGTTGAACACAGCGCACTCTACGGAGTAATCGGCGCACCGCTTGAATATGGATTTAAAACGCTCTTTAATATGAGTGATGACGAAATTGAATATGCCGTAAAGAATTACAGCAAGCTTTATTCCCAGAAAGGAAAAGAGATGTTCACCGTCTATGACGGAATTTATGACGCTCTTCGTGAACTCAAGAAAAGCGGTTTTAAGCTTGCAATAGCAACTCAAAAGCACAGAATGTTCACAACGGATATTCTTGAAACCTACGAGCGTCGGATGTTTTCGACGCAGTATGTGCAACAGATGTCGGTACAAACCTCACAAAGAGTCATCTGCTTTTGCAGGCGTGTGAGCAGACAGGAGTTTCTGTTGAAGAAGTATCCTTGTCGGCGACAGCACAATCGAGGCAAAGGGTGCGGAAGAAATAGGCATGGACTTCCTCGCTGTGCTATACGGCTGGGGCTTTAAAACCAAGGAAGAAACCGAAGAGTACAAGTGCGTCGGCACAGTGTCATCTCCGGCAGAAATTTCTCAAAAAGTCATGGCACTCTGATTACGGTTAGTGCGTGTAAAACAGTGCATAAATAGGATTAAAATTGTAAATTTTCCAAAAACAAATCGGGCAGTCATAACGATTGCCTGATTTTTTTATGCAAATTTGATTCTGTATAATAACAATGATACAACGATATACTTTTGCTTGTAAACGGGATGTTTGATAAACAGAAATATGATAGTACGGAATTGATATTGTTAAATTCTTTTACATAAATTTTAAAAGTTAATTTAAATAATATTGAATTTTCACATATTGTATGCTAAAATAAAAATGCCAAACAAAAATTTAATTTTAAGTTCACCTAAGTGTGTATTTTTATTTCGGTAAAATACAGGCTCTTATTTTGATACACTTAAGGTGACTATTGAAATTTTTGTTTGGCGACAAAAGGGCTATGTGTTTTTCGGGTGCGTAGCTTGTCTATGTACCCTTTTTTTTTAATGAAAAATAAAAAGTTTTAATAAAATTTAATTTTTTTCTCGCAAAAAATGAACCTTTTTGACATTTCAATTGTCTAATATATAGAAACGCAAAAAAATTATAAAGGAGGAAATATTATGAAAACAATCAAAGAGCTTGTATTGAGTGCTAAAAACGGCAATAAAAAAGCATTTGATAAGCTGTATAAACTTACAAGCAATGATGTATGGTTCACTTGCGTTTCTTTGCTCAAAGATGAAGAAAACGCAAAAGACATAATGCAGGAAACCTACATCACCGCATTCTTAAAACTTAATACACTCAAAGATGAAGAAAAATTTTGCGGTTGGCTCACGGCAATAGCAACAAACAAAAGCAAAAATAAATTGAAAGGAAAGGTGGAATATCAGATTGACGATGAAGTTCTGATTGCGAAAACTGAAACAGATGAGTTAATGCTCCCCGAAGAGTACATAAACAAAGCCGAAAAAAGAAAGGTGCTTTTACAGATTATAGAAGACACACTTTCATTCAATCAGTATCAGGTTGTTTTGATGTTCTATTTCAACGAGCTGTCAATTGCCGAAATTGCTCAGGCACTTGAAATTTCAGAGGGAACAGTAAAATCTCGCCTTAACTCTTCAAGAGCAAAGATGAAAACTGCAATTGAAGATTACGAAAAAAAGAGCGGTGACAAGCTTCACGGCGTTGTTGTTGTACCTTTCTTTACAACTATTTTCAAGGAAGAAGCAAAGAGCCTTGCAGTACCGAACATTACAATCAAGCTCCCGAACGGACAGACACTTGCAACCTCTGCAACAAAAGGCATTGCAACAGGTGCAAAGTCAACAGTTTCATCTATCGTAAAGGCAACAGCAACTGCGACAGTAAAAGCCAAGGTAATCGCAGTTGTCTGCGGTGCTACAATACTTGCAGGCACATCAGCAGTCGGCATAAGCATTCTTGCAGGCTGTAACGCTGAGAAAGAACCGACAGAACCGTCAGTAATATCTTCAACCGTACAGACTTCAACCGTACAGACTTCAACTGTATCATCTGAGGTCAGCAAGGCTATTGAGGATAACGGTCTAAAAATCGACAAAGACGGCAACATCACAGATAAGAATGGTAAGAAAGTCGAAGTAAAAGACGGCAAAGTAGAAGTAAAAATCGATGACGGTAAGACAGTTACAGTTAAGGTTGATGATGTAAAAACTACGGTATCTAACAACAATAACAGCAACAAGGGTAATACCGAAAAGAAAGAAAATACATCATCAAAGAAAGACAACTCTTCAAAGACAAATACATCAAAGGTTGACACTTCTAAGAATGACAACAAGCCAGTGTCTAAGCCGAGCAACTCTTCAAATAACAACCAGACGCCAGCTCAGAAGCCAGCATCTAAGCCAAGTGAGACCTCAAAGACTGAAACACCTACAGCAAAGCCAAAGCAGAAGGTATGGGTAGATGACTACAAGACAGTACACCACGAAAGAGAGTGGATTGTAACAGGTACTCACGAGGAACCAGTATATAAGACAAGATGGGTAAACATTTGTAATAATTGTGGTATAGAATTAGAAGATGCTAATTTCAGAAGAGAGCATCTTACTTGGGAATTGAAGACAAACGGTGCAGGTGCTTATCACGCCGAAGAACGACAGGTTCAGGTAGGCACAAAGACAGTAGAAGACGGCTATTGGAAAGAAAGCTTATGACGAGAAAGTCAAAGACGGCGGTCATTGGGAGATACAGATAATTAAATTCGGATAGCAAGAGTAAATCCTTAAAAATAATTATTGGGGAAAGAGAAGGTTTCCTTAATGAACCTCTT
>ENA-OQMZ01000279-OQMZ01000279.1-human-gut-metagenome-genome-assembly--contig:-NODE-279-length-22625-cov-4.577207_pt1 | contig 22625 bp, 30 predicted proteins | sample MGYA00242621_ERZ504862 | MGnify/ENA primary metagenome ERZ504862 (study PRJEB26092, sample SAMD00036393) | human gut metagenome | host: Homo sapiens | study: EMG produced TPA metagenomics assembly of...
CGCTGATCGAGGCGCTCGACCGCCCCGAGGCTCAGACCCGCTGGGAGGCCCTCGATGCCCTGACGGCGCTTGCCACCACCTGTCCCGAGCAGCTGGGCGATGCCTTTGAGGGGCGCCGAGACCGCGCTGTTCGACGAGATTTCCTCCACGTTGCGCTATGCCGCCTTCCGCCTGCTGTGCGTGTGGGGCGCCACGAGCATCGAGCGTTCGCGCGAGGCTTGGCCCATCCTGGACGAGGCCATTCAGTGCTACCACGCGACCTCGAGTATCGCGACATGCTCGGTTGCCTGTACGAGTTTGGCCAGGGCGAGATCGGCGCCGAGGTCGCCGAGAAGCTTGCGCTGCGCCTTAAGTTTGATGCCGAGAACGGCAAGGGCAGCTATCTCAAGGCCCGTTCGAGCGAGATTTGCGAAATGCTTGTTAAACGCTTTGACCTTGATCTCTCCAAAAAGAAGAAGCGTGCTAGCGTTAAAAAATCTGACGACGCCGAAAACGAGGAGTAACAGATTATGGCGCACGATGTAGTCCTGATTCCCGGTGACGGTATCGGTCCCGAGATTACGCAGGCCATGTGCCGCGTGGTCGAGCCACCGGTGTCCAGATCAATTGGAATGTCCAGGAGGCCGGTGCCGGCGTCATGGACGAGTTTGGCACGCCGCTGCCCCAGCACGTGCTCGATGCGGTCGCCGAGACCAAGGTTGCCATCAAGGCCCCATCACCACGCCGGTCGGCACGGGTTTCCGCAGCGTTAACGTGGCCCTGCGCAAGCACTTCGACCTGTACGCCTGCGTGCGCCCCTGCCTGTCGCAGCCGGGCGACGGCTCGCGCTTCCGCGACGTCGACCTGGTCATCGTGCGTGAGAACACCGAGGACCTCTACGCCGGGATCGAGTTCGATGAGGCGCTGCCGAGGTCGAGGAGCTCTCACAGCTTGTCGAGCGCTCGGGTCAGAAGACCTTCGCCGCCGATTCCGCCATCTCAATTAAGCCCATCTCCATCGCCAAGAGCCGCCGCATTGTGGAGTACGCCTTTGAGTACGCCCGCCGCTGCGGCCGTAAAAAGGTGACGGCCGTGCACAAGGCCAACATTATGAAGGCGACCGATGGCCTGTTCCTGCGCGTTGCGCGCGAGGTGGCCGCCAACTATCCCGATATTGAGTTCAACGACAAGATCGTCGACGCCACCTGCATGGGCCTGGTCCAGAACCCCAACGACTTCGATGTCTGGTGCTGCCCAACCTGTACGGCGATATCGTCAGCGACCTGTGCGCCGGCTGGTAGGTGGCCTGGGTATGGCCCCCGGCTCCAACATCGGTGCCGACTGCGCCATCTTCGAGGCAACGCATGGCTCCGCGCCCGATATCGCTGGCCAGGATATCGCCAACCCCACGGCCGAGATTCTGTCTGCGGCTATGATGCTCGATCATCTGGGCGAGAACGATGCGGCCAATCGTATCCGCGCCGCCGTGTCCGCCACGCTCGACGAGGGTAAGCAGGTTACCGGCGACGTGCGTCGTGCCCAGACCGGCTCCGTCGAGGGCGCCGTGGGCACGCAGGCCTTTGCCGATGCCGTTATCGCGCACCTGGCCTAAGACATGCAGGCTGCAAACGCCTAAATAGTACTTAAGTGTTTGCGTATAACCTAAGAATCAATACGCCCGGCACTCTGTCGGGCGTATTCTATTGAAGACTATGTTTCCTAACAAGGAGTAACTGATATGGGTCTGATTCAAAAGAAGGACGAGAAGGACGAGATCGACGGCATCCAGATCATCGAGCGCGGCGAAGGCCCCGACGGTGACGAGGACGAGAAGATCGATCTGGTCGCCGGTACGTCTGCCGAGCACATTGCCGCCGGCACGACGGCCGAGGAGGAGGACGCCCGACTGGAGGCTCAGATTGCCGCGGATGCCGCTGACGAGAATCTGATGCCCGAGGCCCAGGATGAGGACGACGATATTCTGGGTTCCGATGAAGACGACCGCGCATCCAAGCACAAGAAGACGATGATTGCCGCCTTCGTGGTTGCAGTCGTGATCGCTGCTGTGGTCGGCTTCTTTATCGGCAACGGCGGCTTTGGCGGCAAGGGTGTTGGCTCGGCGACCCTCACCGAGGACCAGCTCGATTCGACCGTGGCAAGCTACAGCTACAACGGCAAGAAGAGCGACATCACCGCGCGCGAGGCCATTGAGAGCCAGTACAGCCTCGACACCGTCAAGGATGGCGATGGCAACTACACCGCTCCCTCTGCCGACGTCATCCTGTCCTACGTGCGCAACAAGATCCTGCTCGACGCTGCCGAGGACGAGGCATCACCGTCTCTTCTAAGGAGATGAAGAAGTACGCCGAGGATTCCATCGGCACTTCGGACTACAAGACCATGGCCACGCAGTATGGCGTGTCCAAGGACCAGCCAAGCAGATCGTCCGTCAGTCCGCGACGCTGCAGAAGCTCTACAAGAAGAAGGTGGGCGATAGCTCCGCAAGCATGCCGACCGCCCCGACCGAGCCTGCTGACGGCAACGAGGAGACCGCGAGCAAGGACTACGCCGATTACATCATCAAACTTGCCGGCGACGAGTGGGATAGCGAAAAGGGCACCTGGAAGGACGCCGATAGCACCTACGCTAAGGCCTTCGCTGACGATGCCTTTACGGCTGATAGCGCTACCTACAAGCAGGCCATGACCGCCTATTACACCGCCTACCAGCAGTACTCTTCGCAGGCTTCGAGCGCCAGCTCCAAGTGGACCGAGTATGCTAACGGCCTGTATGCTAAGGCCAACATCAGCATCTATGGTCTGTTTGCATAAAGATCTGTCTGAGCCGCCGAGCGCGTAACCGAAATATCTGAATAAGCCGCTAGAACGGATGTTGTTCTAGCGGGCTATTTGCGTTTAGGCGCTGGTGGCTAAATTATGCCTATCAATCTTTAAGTCCAAAAAGGTTATCGGCTTCATCGTCAGGCATATATTCCAGTACATCGCCCGGTTGGCAGTCGAGTGCCCGGCATATCGCGTCAAGAGTTGAAAAACGTATGGCAGAAACCTTACCCGTCTTAATGCGTGACATATTGACCTGGGAGATGCCCACGCGTCCCGCAAGCTCTTTGGATGAGATCTTGCGTTCGGCGAGCATGCGGTCAAGCCGCAGAATAATCATGGATTCCCCCTAGAGCAACTTGTCATCTTGTTTTTGCAGGATATACCCGTAGCGGAAGATGCTGGCAATCAGGCAAATAATCAGGCCCGCAAAGAGCATGGAGGGCTCGAATAACTGGCCGGCGAACGCATCCGTAAAGCTGCCGCCAAATCCTGAGAGTATCATTCCCGTGATTACGGCACCAAGAAGCCTCACGGCAACGCCGCCGATAAGGAATAAATGTCCTACTCGACGAAGTGTCTGGTTACATTCAAGGTCAAAGGGCCTGCCTTCCTTTTCAATGTTTAAGAAAAGCCTGCGCACGCTTAGCGCGATGGTAAGCGCGAGGCATGTCATCAAGAGGCTCCCTATGGCAGTGTGACCATCGTGTGCGACGAGCATAAGTGGGGTCTGCGCATCGGTACCGACGATAGCCAGGCACGGCCCTTCGCCGCCTTGAAGTTCTACGGATTGGAGACACGACCCTTGGGAGAGGCTAGGCAATACGAGTAGAAGGTCAATCGCAATGACTGCGAGAAGTCCCAGAGCGAGCGCCACGGTGGTGCAGATTGTGGCCCATTTGCAGATGCGAGTGAGCTTCCTCAGATCGGCTATTGCCTGTTCACGGTCGATGGCTTCATTCGATTTGGATACGTTCCAGCGGATCATAGCTCCTCCAACCAATGTCTTGGATGATACTTGTATCTTATATCATATTTAATGATAAACGATAAACAATTACAGATTAGAGTAAGTAATGTTTGTGAGACGAATAGCGAGAGCTATGGCTCATTTTGGGTGTCGGAGTTTGGCGCGCGGGGGATGAGACAAATGTCAAAACTTCCCTTGATCGCGCAAGCGCTCCATCGCGCTTCCCTAATTCATCTGGGAAAACAACTGCAAACGATTGCAAGTAACCGGTGAACGGTCGAAACCTACCGTTCACCGATAATCTCAAAACTGGTTCTAACTGGTATTAAGTCAAAAAGACCAATTCACATATCTTCACAATGACCTGCAATTTTTCTTCACGCTATTTTTAGCCGCCCTGCGTTGTTTAGACAAAGGAAAAGATCCGATCTTTTGCCAAAGCATTTCGGAACGGTTTCAAAACCGCAGGTAGAAGTGTTAACGACCGGTAAACGGTCGATTTATCACCGTGAGCGGTGCAAAAACGTTTTACCGTATGAATCAAGGAAAGCGACCTCTTCTGGGGTGATATAGTGACAACAACACGTCGCGTGGTTACTACCAGTTTAGAAACCACTGGTCTTCAAAGAACGCTTTCCAAGAAGCTTTAAGGGCGAGCGCCCGCTGGCTTCCGAAAATCATCGGACTCAGATTGTACACACCTTCGGAAGGGAAATTTGAATGGTTGGCTTTATTCTTACCGGTCATGGACAGTTCGCACCCGGCCTTGCAAGCGCTATCGCGATGGTTGCCGGCGACCAGCCTGCTTTTACCGTCGTTCCTTTTGAGGGCGACCAGGCCGCATCCTACGGTGAGGATCTCCGCGCCGCTATTACCGCCATGCGCGAGGAGTGCGATGGCGTGCTCGTCTTTACCGACCTGCTTGGCGGCACCCCGTTCAACCAGTCGATGATGATTGCCCAGGATGTCGACAACGTCGAGGTTCTGACTGGCACCAACCTTCCCATGGTTATTGAGCTTCTGTTCCTCCGCGGCAATGCCACGCTCGCCGAGCTTGGCGAGCAGGCCGTGACCGTTGGCCAGACGGGCGTCACCGCCCAGACGGTCGCATCCGTTGCCGGCTCCGAGGAAGAGGATATCTTCGGCGACGAGGACGGCATCTAATGGCCGATTTCGGAGCAACGTCCTGAGCTCCTCGGTCGCCTTTTAGGCCTGCTTGTCATCATGGGCTTGATTTACACCATCTGGTCGCAAATCAACATGAAGAAGAAGCAGAAGTACTTCAAGGAGCTGCACACCGAGCTCAAGCCGGGTCAAGAGGTTCTTTTCGCCGGCGGTATCTACGGAACCGTCAAAGGCATCGAAGGCGAGAAGGTCCAGATCAAAGTCCGATCCGGAGCCGTCGTAGATGTTTCGCGTTACGCGATTCAGGAGATCAAGTAACTGTCGTCAGCAAATAACGAAAGGAAGCTGATCAACATGGCAGAACCCAACATTCTTCTTACCCGCATCGATAACCGACTGGTTCATGGTCAGGTTGCCACCCAGTGGAACTCCACCCTGGGCTCCAACCTCATCCTCGTCGCCAACGACGACGTGGCGTCCAACACCATGCGCCAGAACCTCATGAAGATGGCCGCTCCCGCCGGCGTCGCTACGCGTTTCTTCTCTCTGCAGAAGACCATCGACGTCATTGGCAAGGCGAGCCCGCGCCAGAAGATCTTCATCGTGGCCGAAACACCGGAAGACGTGCTTACGCTCGTCAAGGGCGGTGTGCCTATAAAGAAGGTAAACATCGGCAACATGCACATGTCGGAAGGAAAGCGCCAAGTCGCCACCTCCGTCGCAGTTAACGACGAGGATGTCGCTGCGTTTAAAGAGCTGCAGGAATTGGGGGTGGAGTTGGAGATCAGGCGCGTTCCGAGCACGCCTGTTGAGGACACGAGCAAGCTCTTCTCGTAATCCTCGTGATCCACGTTGTCAGGAGTGAAACCCTGACGTTCTGTACGTGAAATCCAAAGTGCGTACATACATTTTGAAAGGAGGAGCAAGATGGAATACTCGATCATCCAGATCGCTCTGGTCTTCGTCGTCACGTTCATCGCGGCAATCGACCAGTTTGACTTCCTCGAGTCTCTCTATCAGCCCATCGTCACCGGCGCGTCATCGGTCTTATCCTTGGCGACCTCAACACCGGTCTTCTCGTGGGTGGTACCTATCAGCTCATGACGATCGGCAACATGCCGATCGGAGGCGCTCAGCCGCCTAACGCCGTCATCGGCGGCATCATGGCAGCCATTCTCGCTATCGCCACGGGCCTCGAGCCCAACGCGGCAGTCGGCCTCGCCATTCCGTTCGCTCTGCTTGGCCAGCTTGGCGTTACCCTGGTCTTCACGCTTATGTCCCCGCTTATGTCCACGGCCGATAACATGGCTCACAACGCGGACACCAAGGCATCGAGCGCCTGAACTACTTCGCCATGCTCTGCTCGGCCTGATCTTCGCTGTCGTCGTCACCCTGTTCTTCATCGCTGGCGCTACCATTGGTCAGACCATCGCTTCCGCCATCCCGACTTGGCTGCAGACCGGTCTGTCCGCTGCAGGCGGCATGATGCGCTTCGTCGGCTTCGCGTCCTGCTCAAGGTTATGATGAACCGCGATATGTGGGGCTTCTTCCTCATGGGCTTTGGCCTCGCGCTCATCACCGTTGCCAACGATTCGCTGGCAACCCCTGCTCTGCTCATCCTCGCTCTCATCGGCTTCGGCATCGCTTTCTGGGACTTCCAGCAGCAGACCGAGCTGAAGGGTGCAGCTGTTTCTGACGGAGGTGACTTCGAAGATGGCATCTAATGAGTATGTGATCCCGGAGCACTACGAGGATCTCACTCCTGCTCCGCAGCTCGACCAGAAGACCCTCAACAAGATGGCTTGGCGCTCCTGCTTCCTGCAGGCATCGTTCAACTACGAGCGCATGCAGGCCGCTGGCTGGCTCTACTCCATCATCCCCGGTCTGGAGAAGATCCACACCAACAAGAACGACCTCGCGGCTTCCATGAGCCACAACCTGGAGTTCTTCAACACCCACCCGTTCCTTGTCACCTTTGTTATGGGCATCGTGCTTTCGCTCGAGCAGAACAAGGTTGACATCCCCACGATCCGCGCCGTCCGCGTCGCCGCAATGGGCCCGCTCGGTGGTATCGGTGACGCCCTGTTCTGGCTGACGCTCGTGCCTATCACGGCCGGCATCACCTCCAACATGGCCATCAACGGCAACGCCGCTGCACCGATCATCTTCCTGGTGATCTTCAACGTCGTCCAGTTCGCTCTGCGCTTCTGGCTCATGAACTGGTCCTACAAGCTTGGCACCAGCGCTATTGACGCTCTGACCGCCAACATGCAGGCCTTCACGCGTGCCGCTTCCATCATGGGCGTCTTCGTCGTCGGTTGCCTGGTCGTCACCATGGGTGGCACCCAGATCAACCTCCAGATCCCCAACGGCACCACCCGTGGCCTCTCCGCTACTACCGTGATCGTCTCCGAGAAGGAGGCCGAGAACTTCACCGGTATGGAGGCATCGATACCGAGACCGCTGAGGCCGGTACCATCGCCATGACCGATAAGGACGGCAACGCCCTTACCGCTTCCGATGCCGACGGCAACGCTGTCGAGTGCGGCGTCACCGATCTGGGTAACGGCATGGAGTCCGTGACCTACGGCACCGTTACCGAGGATCCGGTCAACTTCTCTGTTGCCGACACCCTCAACACCATCGTCCCGAAGCTCGTCCCGCTTATGCTTACGCTGCTGCTTTACTACATGTTCGCTAAGCACAGCTGGACCCCGACCAAGGGCATTCTCCTGCTCTTCGTCCTTGGCATCCTGGGCGCTGGCCCGCTTGGTCTCTGGCCGAGCATCTGGTAAGGCTCTAGCTTGAGGGGTGTGTCCCTACGCGGCTCACACCCCGACCCCTTAAGCCATGTGTATGTTAAAAGCCGCGTGCTCGAAAGAGCGCGCGGCTTTTGTTTTCTTAATGATTCGGGTGTGGCAGACAGATAATGCATAACACCCTAGGTAGTTAGCCGAATTCGAGCAAAAGGGAGGATAGGATGGCGATCGGAGCGCGTAAGCAACCGCTGTACGATCAGCTGGTCGATATTCTGACCGAAAAGATTGACCATGAATATCGCGCCGGTGACATGATTCCTTCCGAGCGCGAACTTTCGGAGCGCTATGGTCTCTCGCGCACTACGGTACGCCTGGCTCTGCAGGAACTGGAGCGTTTAGGACTGGTGGTTCGGCAGCACGGTCGCGGTACCTTTGTGACCGACCGTTCGGCAAAAGCAACCAATCTTATGCAGTCCTACAGCTTTACCGAGCAGATGCGCGCGATGGGTCGAGAACCCGAGACCACGATTCTCGAGTTTTGCGAGATGGAGCCGATAAGAATCTGGCCGAGCATATGGGATTGCGCATCGGTGATCGCATTTTTAAGCTCAAGCGTCTTCGCTCTGCCGACAACATGCCATGATGGTCGAACGCAGCTATCTACCGGTTCGTCAATTTCTGTCCCTAAAGCGACCGCTGCTGGAGCGTAAGCCGCTTTACGATGTGATTGAGCAGGACTTTCAGCAAAAGATTCGCGTGGCCGAAGAGGAGTTCTATGCGAGCATAGCCCGTCCCACCGATGCCCACCTTTTGGGAATTGTCGAGGGCTCGCCTGTGCTCGATTTGGTCAGGACTACGTATAACGAGTCAAACGAGGTAGTGGAGTACACACTCTCGGTTGCTCGTGCCGATCAGTTTAAATACAAGGTTTACCACCAGCGCAGTAACTAGTGCTCGCATCGTTTCCATATGGTGATTCTTTGCATTTAACTGGTTACTACCAGATAACCAACCGAAGTGTATAATTGCACGTCAGAGGATTACTTCTAGAGAGAGGTATTAGAAATGTTCGAGAAGAGTGTCGAGGAGCTCACCGAGCTCGGCGCCCAGATCACCACGGCGAGATTGCTCAGCAGCCCGAGCTTTGGCGCGATACGCTCAACATCTATCGCGAGAACAAGGAGGCCATCGAGGCCTTCCTGGCCGAGGCTCGCGCTATGGGCGAGGTCGTCTGTCCGTTGTCTTCACCGGTGCCGGTACGTCCGACTACGTTGGCGATACCTGCGCCCCGTACCTGCGTCACGCTGGCAACACTGATCTCTACGACTTTAAGCCCATCGCCACGACCGACATCGTGAGCGCCCCGCCGCGACTTCCTGCGCGCCGAGGATCCCACGCTCGTGGTTTCCTTTGCCCGCTCTGGCAACAGCCCGAGAGCCTTGCCGCCGTTGCCGTTGCCAAGGAGCTCGTCCACAACGTCAAGTTCCTCAACATCACCTGCGCTCCCGAGGGCAAGCTTGCCGTCGAGTCTGCCGATGATCCCAATGCGCTGACGCTGCTCATTCCGCGCGCCAACGACAAGGGCTTCGCCATGACCGGTTCTTATTCCTGCATGACCCTGCTCTCCACCCTTATTTTCGACACTGCCTCTGACGAGCAGAAGGCCGAGTGGGTCGAGACGATTGCCAAGATGGGCGAGGAGGTCATCTCCCGTGAGCCCGAGATCGCCGATTACCTGGCTGGCGATTTCAACCGCGTGACCTACTTGGGTTCTGGCTCCTTCGGTGGCCTTGCTCAGGAGAGCCAGCTCAAGATCCTCGAGCTCGCTCACGGTCTGGTCGCTACTTCCTACGACACCTCCATGGGCTATCGTCACGGACCTAAGTCCTTCGTCGACGATAAGACGCTCGTCTTCGTGTTCGTCAACAACGACGCCTACACCCGTCAGTACGACATCGACATCCTCAACGAGATCGGTGGCGACGAGATCGCTCAGCACACCATCGCCGTTCAGCAGGAAGGTGCCACCGTCTATGAGGGTGAGTCCTTCACCTTTAAGGGCTACGAGGCACTTCCCGAGGGTTACCTTGCTCTGCCGTTCGTGATGTTTGCCCAGGCTATCAGCCTGCTCAACTCCGTCCGCGTGGGCAACACGCCCGATACGCCGAGCCCCACCGGCACGGTCAACCGCGTGGTTAAGGGCGTGACGATTCACCCCTTCACCGCTTAATCGCGTCCCCCTGTAAGGGCGCCCGTCCGCTCATAACGGCGGGCGGGCGCTTTTTGTTTTACGTGAGCTGGGTATAAGCATTACCACAGTCAACTGCTTTAGAAGCGAGGAGTGCATATGAGCACGTACGCAATTAAGGCTGACAAGTTCTTCTTGCCGGCAGGCCCGCAACTGGGCGGCTATCTTATGGTCGAGGATGGCGTTTTTGGCGCCTGGCAGGCCGACGAGCCTCTTGCGAGATTAAGGACTACACGATCGTGGATCGCACCGGGTATGTCGATACTCACATCCATGGCTTCTACAACCACTCAACTACCGATAACGATCCCGAGGGCATCGATATCAGCTCAACCGAGCTCGCCCGTCGCGGTACCACCAGCTGGCTGCCCACGACGTTCACCGATGGCGTCGAACAGATCAAGGATGCCTGCGCCGCCATCGCTCAGGCGGACGAGGGTCGCGGCCCCGACTTCTGCGGTGCCCGCATTCAGGGCATCTACCTGGAGGGCCCCTTCTTTACCATGAAGCACGTGGGCGCGCAGAACCCCGCTTACCTGATTGACCCCTCCGAGGAGGTTTTCGACCAGTGGCAGGAGGCTGCGGGCGGTCGCATCGTTAAGAGCGCCATGGCCGCCGAGCGCGACGGTGCCGCTGCTTATGCGGCTGCTCTGAACGCCAAGGGCGTGGTGACCAGCATCGGTCACTCCGACGCCACCTACGATGAGTGCATCGCCGCTATCAATGCCGGTGCCAGCTGCTTTACGCATACCTATAACGGCCAGCGCGGTCTGCATCACCGTGAGCCCGGTGTCGTGGGTGCTGCCATGTCCACGCCCGAGACCTACGCCGAGATCATCTGTGACGGCAAGCACGTAAACCCTGCCGCCATCAAGGCACTGCTGCAGGCAAAGGGCTGGCAGCACACGGTGCTCATCACCGACTGCCTGGCTGCGGCGGCATGCCCGAGGGCAGCTACACCAGTGGTGGCATGGACGTCATCATGAAGGACAACCTGTGCTGGCTCGCCGACGGCAAAAGCATTGCCGGCTCGGTGCTCACGCTTGCCCAGGGCGTCAAGAACATTGTCGATTGGGGCATCGCCAGCGCTGATATCGCCATTCGCATGGCAACCGAGGTGCCGGCTCGCTCTGCGCACATCGAGGATAAGTGCGGCAGCATCATGCCGGGTCGCGACGCCGACTTTGTCGTGTTCGACCATGAGCTCACCCTCGTCGAGACGTATGTTGGCGGCCAGAGCGTCGGCAACGCCTTTACCGATTAACGATAGAAAAAGACGGCGGGCCCGAATCTGCTCGGACCCGCCGTATGGGTTAAACGCTCAAAAGCACCTTAACAGTTACAGCTTGTTAACGATCTTCTTTGCCGTGCGCTTGACGCCGGCCACAAGACCCCCCGCGGGATGCTCCTTTTCGTATGCTAGACGCTTCTCGCGCTTGGCGTACTCTTCGACGATGATGTCGCCATACTCGTCTTCGATCTTGTCGAAGAAGTCGACGGCGCCCTTAATTTCCTCAGCGGTCGGGTGTCCCTTCTGGACGCCGCCGGTGAGTTTGAACGGCCCCCACGTATCAAAGCCGGGACAGCCGTAGACGCCCATAAAGATGGCCTGCCTCATGCGGCAGATGCCATCGATATCCTTGCCGTACCACTTGTTTTTGCCACCGTAGGCATAAGGCCAAACACCTTGTCCTGCGGCTGCAGCACGTTCGTGAGCACGCGCGCCATATCTTTGTCGATCTCGGAGTAATAGATGCCCGTGGCGACACCGATCAGATGGTATTCGTGCAGGTCGGGGTACTCGTTTTTACCGAGTGACTTCACGTCGAGGGTATCGATCTCGGGGTGCGCCTCGACGATGGCGTCCACGAGCTTTTTCGTATTGCCGTGGTGGTGTGAGGCATAAAGGATGATGGTTCGCATAAGAAGGCCTTTCAGCTGTAATTGCATCAATGTCTGTATGGTACCCCGTTGCATGGCTGGGAAACCGGACGCATCGATGAACGTGCGGGTTTGTCCTTTGGTCAGGGCCGAGACGGTTCTTGCGAGCAAAAAGCAGTTGTTCGAAAGGATGGACAATGGAATACGCTCTCTCCAACGATTCGATTTCTATCAAGGTCTCCACGGCCGGTGGTTCGTTTACCTCGATTGAGGCTGGAGGTCGCGAGTACTTGTGGCAGGGCGATCCCGCCGTGTGGTCCGGCCAGGCACCGATTTGCTTCCCGATTTGCGGAGGTTTGCGCGATAACAGCGCCATGACGTTTGCCGGACATCATGTGAAGCTCGCCCGCCATGGGTTTGCGCGCAAACAGGAGTGGAAGCTGCTGAGCCAGAGCGAGAACGAGCTGGCGATGTGCCTGGCTTCGGAGGATAACGCCGCGCTGCTGAGCGATTATCCGTATCCGTTTAAGCTTGTCGCCCGCTATACGCTCGAGGACGCCGCCGTGCGCGTCTCCTATGAGGTTACCAACGAGGGCACCGAGGACATGCCTTTCTTTATCGGTGGACACCCCGGCTTTAGGTGCCCGCTCGATGAGGCGAGGCCTATACGGACTACGAGTTGCGTTTTGAGAAAGACGAGGCTGCTGAGCTTTGCACTGCCGTCCCCTCGACTGGCTTGATTGACGTGACCAACCGCTCCAAGAACCCCATGGTGGGAAAGACGCTGCCTCTGTCACATGAGCTCTTCGATTTTGCGGAGACCATCTTTGACGTGCTCGAGAGCCGTCAGGTCACGCTTTCCAAAAAGGGCGAGGACAAGGGTGTTCGCCTGAGCTTTGAGGGCTTCCCGTACCTCATTGTGTGGAGCAAGCCCGAGGGTGATTTTGTGGCAGTTGAGCCTGGGGCGGTCTTTCGACCTGCTCCGATGAGGACGACGTGCTTGAGCACAAGCGCGGCTGCCTTATCGCCAAGCCCAAAGAAACCATCGTGCGCTCGTTCACAATCGAGATTCTGTAGTCGCATGTAGCCAATTCGTTTTGCAAGGCATAAGGAGCCTGCGAGATAAGGAGCTAGAAATGATCCTCACCGTTACGATGAACCCGTCCGTCGATACGCGCTATCAGCTCGATGAGCTCATTATCGACGACGTCAACCGCGTGACGCCCGAAAAGACCGCCGGCGGTAAGGGCCTCAACGTGGCCCGCGTCCTGGGCCAGCTGGGCGACGATGTCGTGGCAACCGGCTTGCTTGGTGGTCATATGGGCGCCTATATGGCCGAGCTCATGGATGCTAACGGCATTAAGAATGATTTTGTGCCCATCAAGGGCGAGACTCGCATTTGTCTCAACATCCTTCATGCTGGCAACCAGACCGAGTTGCTCGAGAGCGGCCCGACGATTGCCCCCGAGGAACTCGATGCCTTTACCGCCAAGTTCGCCGAGCTTGCGAGTAAGGCCGATGTCGTTACCATCTCGGGTTCGCTGCCCCGCGGCGTCGAGGCGGACTACTACGCCAAGATTACGGGCATTGCTGAGAACGCCGGCGCCAAGGTGCTGCTTGATACCTCGGGCGCCTCGCTCGAGGCTGCGCTCAAGTCCGAGGTCAAGCCTGAGCTGGTCAAGCCTAACCTGACCGAGATCAACGGCCTTCTGGGCACGAGCTTTACCACCGACGATGTGGACGAGCTCCGTTCCGCGCTCGCCTCTGACGCCCGCTTCTCCGATATCCCCTGGGTCGTCGTATCCATGGGCGCTGCCGGCTCCGTTGGTTTCCATAACGGCCGTGCGTTCCGCGCCAAGACGCCCGATATCCCCGCCGTTAACGCTACGGGCTCTGGCGATTCGACCATTGCCGCTTCGCACATGCGATTGCTGCCGGCGCCGACGACGAGACGGTGCTGCGTACCGCCAACACCTGCGGCAAGCTCAATGCCATGGATCCCATGACTGGCCACTTGGTTATGGATCGTTGGGACGAGGTTTACAACGGCGTTGTCGTGACCGAGCTGTAGGAGCTTGTGCTGCGGCCCCGGCATCGGTTGCTAGCTCATGTCGACGACAAGTGCAGTAGCATTATGCCGGGGCGCGACGCCGACACTGTCGTGTTCAATCCCGACCTTACCCTGGTCGAGACGCATGTGGGTGGCAACAGCGTCGGTAATGCGTTTGCCGAGTAGCCGCCAAAGAAACGATCCGAGAGGGGATTTAGATGATTTACGGTGCATTGGGCGATATCGAGGAGTACCGTGGAATGCTCAAGGGCCTCGACGTGCTGATCGATTGGCTCGAGGAGAACGATCCGGCGAAGCTCGAGGTCGGCAGCCATCCGATTCTGGGCGACAAGGTCTTTGCGAACGTCATGGCTCCCACGACGCGTCCCGAAGCCGAGGCTCACTATGAGACGCATCAGCGCTATCACGACCTGCAGATCGACGTCGAGGGTCGCGAGGCCTTTAAGGTTGCCACGGGCAGCCTGACGCTGGTCCAGGAGTTCGACGAGAAGGACGACTACGATCTGTCGATTCCGACGCCTCGATCGCCGGCGATCTTGCTGACGACAAGTTTGCGCTGTTTGTTGCCGGCGAGCCTCACATGCCCACGCTCGAGTTCCAGGGCGATGGCGCGCAGCCGGTCAAGAAGATTTGCTTTAAGCTGCTTGCAGATGCTTACTGGGAGGAGTAGCGCGCTGCTCGGCTGAGCTGTTCGTGCTGCGAGCGTTATCCCTTGGGGGAGCTCGCTTGGGCCCCGCTGAACGCGGTTCCTTTGGGGATTGCGGTTGGCGGGGCTTTTGTTGAGTAGGAGAGTTTCCGGCGGCGTTGTGCTTGGATTGGCGGATGCGCGCCCGAAATCGACAACAAAAAAGCCGCCCGAAGGCGGCTGTCTTGTGCAATGGAGCCAGCGACCGGGCTCGAACCGGTGACCCCCGCTTTACGAGTACGTGAATTCGGCATTTGACGATATGAGGCCAATTTCACTGAATTAAAAGGAAGCGCAGGTAGAAATAGGTAACTAACAATTATTGAGCTAGCTATTAGAATCATATTTCCCACTATTTTCACACTTAGAGAGACTTGAAAGTGTGAAAGTTTCGATTAGGCTTGCTGCAAAGCTTTAAAGGCTTTGCCAGCAAGCCTAATCGAAAATCTAACGAGGGATATGATTGCAGGGATTGATAAAAAAGACCGCTCGCGGCACATCGGAATGCATCGATAAGAGCAAAGGCGTCTATCGGATTTATTTTCCCTGGGAAGATCCGGAGACAGGACGGTACCGCCGTAGTCCGTCACGCAGGGTTCACTGCAGAAGCAAGAACCCGAAAAACTGGCCGAGTGAAGTCGCCAAGCGCTGGAGGCCTATAGAGCTGAACTTGAGGGCGCTTCCAACCGTGGCAATGGTCCTCTGGGCCTATCAGATTATGCGGACAGGTTTCACGCGAACAGGGAGTCGACCATGGGATCACCTCTTGCTTATGAGCGTGAAGGTTTGGACATTCGTCACATACGCGAGCTGTTCGGCAATCCCGATCTCACTCGGCTTAAATCGGATGACGTTCGCACTGCTTATGCCAAGGCTAGAAAAGAAGGCCGATTCAGCGAAAGTGAAATTCGCCGCATCCACATCAAGCTCAAACAGGTAATGGAGGATGCCGTCGATAACGACCTCGTGGGCAAAAACCCTTGTAGGGGAGTGAAACTGCCCAAGCAGAATGTCGAGGCTCGTAAGGCGCTGAGCGCCGATGAGGCGGCAAGGCTTCTTGCGGTCCTTTTGGAGGAGAAGCCATCTTCCTTTATCACATGCACAATGCTTCTACTTCTCTGCGGTTTGAGGAAGGGGGAGGCCCTTGGTCTCTCATGGGAGGATTATGACCCCGACGCCAAGACTCTGAGGATAGTAAAGCAATATACGAACGACAGGACATTGAGGCCGCCTAAATCAAAGATGAGCAGGCGTAAGATTTCGGTTGGAAATGAACTTGCCGACTATCTGGACAGGTGGAAAGCCATTCAGCGGAGTGAGTTCGATTCCTTTGCAGTGGGGCAGACTGGAGAAACGCCCATTGTCCATTCCATTGGGATCGTTGACGCCGCCAACGGCAAACGGGCTCTTGTGACCCGGATGGATGGACATAACTATTCAAGGGCGTTTAGGCTGTTTGCGGCGAAAAACGGCTTCGGTACTTTTAAGGAGAGCAGGGAAGTCATTGGGAGTGACGGCGTCAAACGTACCCGCTATACGGGTTATAGCGGGCTGAAGCCTCATGAGCTTAGACATACGCAAGCGACTTTGCTCGTTGGTGCCAATGCGGACATTAAGACGATCCAGGCGCGTTTGGGCCATGCTAGCCCATCGACGACGCTGTCTATCTATAGCCACTTTATCGAGGCAAATGACCAGAAGGCAGCATCAGTGCTGGATGATCTGCTGAAGGGCTAAAAAGGGCTAAAAAAGAGGCCCCTTTGGGGCCTCTTTTTTAAGCGACATTGTTTCGGTAGATCATTGCGCCATATGGCGGCTCCAGCTCCATAGACTGATAGTAGCTGGCATCTAGAAGGTTGAAATAACAAATGATGGGGCGGCTAGGTGCTCGTCCATATTTAGGTAATGTCCCTCATCATCTGTGACCAGTTTGACCTCGTCGCGCATCACGTCGGTCATGCGGGGCCAGAGTTTGGTTGCGCGCTGCAATTTGTCCTTTTGACTGTACTCTCCGTTATGGAAGAAGGCAAAATGAGGCGCATCGTATTTTGCGCCGCCGCGAATTTCGATAATTCCGACCTGGCTGCAAGACTTCGCGCATTCCTCTGTTTCCAATAAAGTCCAAGAGGAGGGGAGGACAGCGTAATCGCCGCCGAGGAGATCGACCCGTCTCATTCCCTGGGGCCTCTCCTCTTTCTCGCAATATAAAGAGAAATGGTCGTGGAGCCTCTGGAATTGCTCTCGATAAAGTTCCAATTGACTAAAACTCATTTCTTCTGATCCGTCAACGGGAAGGGCCTTCATTTCATTGGTGATTTGCCGAGCTTCCCTGAGGCACGCCTCATCGAGGGCCCTGGCGACCCTCGGCTGCAACCCCGTGAGCAGGTTGCATAGATAGTCGATAGCCTCGCCGGTGCTTCTGACTGATTCGGGGTTCTTGAGGCGTAGCTCTTCGATTTTCTCCGGGGTCGTCGCCTGAACAGTTGTTCCGAACTTAATTTTCCGCATCTTACTTCCGGATAATGGTAAACGTCCCATAACCACTCCAATCATCGTTGTATATATATTAAATCAGTCAGACAATAAAGTCTATACAGTCAGAAAGTGAATTAGAAATTAGAACTGTAACTAGATATGATTGTGCAACAGACAGTGTTACAATATAAACAGTAAGCGCCTGACCAGCTTGTTTGAAAGGAGTTATTTTATTTTCGGTCATTGATTAAAAAGCCGCCCGCCCTTCCCTATCTAAGTTTGGCGACGAAGGGGGAGGGGCGAGCTAGCCTGAAAGGATTCTACCATGATTGTAGAGCCTGAACCGTACGCTGCCGTACAAGCATCAACTGCGGTTTCTTCTGATTCCAACTTGGGCCACGAGCGCCTTCTTGGCATCGCTGAAGTGTGCAAGATAACCGGCTTGAGTCCGGTTACGGCCTCGAAGATGATGAAGGAGAGCGGGCGCGCGATTGCGTTGCACCGCCGCATTTACATCCTTGAATCGAGCTTCTTTGCATACCTCCATGAATTGGAGGCGAGCGAACCGTGCCGGCTTTAAATCCCATGAGCGTCGGCCTCGACGAGACCGCCTTGCGTATCTTAAAGAATAGGCCGCTTGGCATATCGAACACGGTGCGCTGGATACTATCCTCGGAGGTCTTCGTCAATACCTGTGCATCGTCCCCGGCGGACCCGGTACGGGTAAAACAACGTTTATGCAGCAAATCGCCGACGGATGGGCCATTGCTGGCCATCCGGTGGTCATCTTTGAGGGCGAGCTCGGGCGAGACAGCATGCTCGCGAAGAGCCTCACCCGCATCTCGGGCGGCGAGCTCACGCACGATGATATGAACGGCGATGGCATGTCTGAGGACAAACGCGGGCTCTTCGAGAAGGTTCTCGACATTTACGCCCGCAGCATCGCCGAGCGAATGTATATCATTCCTGGTGAAATTAAATATGCCGGGATGCGAAAGGCAATCGAAGAGGTTGCCGATAAACATGGCGAACCGCCACTGGTTATTGTTGATTACGCGCAAATCGTCTCTTTGCCGCAGGAACTGCGCATTGCCGACGAGCGTATCGGTCTCAAGCTCGTCGCTTCCGAGCTCCGCCGAATCGTGGATGAGGCCCATTGTCCGCTCTTCGCTATCTCATCAATTAACCGCGTTAATTACGACAAGCAGACCACCGGGCTTCAGGCGATAGGCGGGTGCAACATGTTCGAGTATTCGGCAGATCTCGTTATGTCGCTTTCTATTAAGGCGATAAGCCCGAAGAGCGTAATGCCAATATGTTGCTTAAAAAACGGCCCGTCATTGCTTCAATCACAAAGAACCGTTACGGTTCCTGCGGTATTGTCGAGTTTGAGTTCAACGCACCAGCAGCGATGTTTACCGAAATCGGCTAATTATGGAGCCCGGACCCTACATTGGTGGATACCGGGCTCCCAATCCATGCTTGTCGTCCGATGAGCTCGCGCGCGCGAGAACAGGGATCTTCCTCTGCTCTCGGCCGATGAGCTCATTTGGGAATGGAAGCGCCTGCTCGATGCTCTCGATATCTATAGAGAACAATGGCGACCATACCGTATATATCTCGGCAGCTTGCGGGAGTCCCCTTCGATGTCTGGGCGAGGGTGAGGATTGGGCGCATCGGTCAGATGCTCCAAACAATTTCAACTTAATAAAAGGGGCGGGGCCGATGCGTCGGCCCCGCTCGGATTGGATGGTTATGACTTCCATGAATACGCATATCAACGTACGGATGAGTGAGTCGCAGCGTAAGGCTATCGAGGAGAAGGCGGCGGCCATGAACATGCCGGCGTCCTCCTTCATGCGCGATGCCGCCCTGCTCTGCGGCGAGAAGCCGGTCAGGGTCGCGACGCGGGGGAACTTGCCGGTATCAGGACTGAGTTGAAGAAGATCGGCACGAACCTCAACCAGGCGGTCCGCGCCCTCAACACCTACGGGTCCGATCCGGTCGTCCTCAATAATCTCAACCGGGCGACATCAATCGTCTCGACGGCGGTGGGCTGGGTCAACGACCTACTCGCCCGTGCGAGAGAGTAGGTGGTTCTCGTGAAGGAGAAGCTGGTCATGGCGCTGGTTTTCGCAGCGCTGCTTACCGCGGGGTTTGCGCCACTTATCGCCATTCCCCTCGATTGCATGATCCTCGGATTTCCAATCGAGCTGAGCTCGATCGGATTCACCCTGAGCGTGGATAACACCATTTGGTGGTGGATTAACGTGGGGCCTCATTGCGTCCCTGGCTGTCTCGCCTCGTTCGCGCTGTTCCTGTCGGTATTCGTGCTCATGCAGCTATCGGCTTCCTCGAAGGAGCGAGCCGCCGACGGAGGTGTACTTGGGGAGGCGCGGGTGAAAACGGGGCCGGAGACCATCCGGGGCTCGGAGATTTGGGACGGCACGGACAGCCGAAAAGCAGAGGATTCGTGTACGGGTTTGAGAAGACGCTGTTCGGCTCCAAGTATCTGTTCGAACCGAGGCGGCACATGTTCCTCGACGGCTCAACGGGTGCCGGAAAATCAAGATCGCTGCTGATCCCGACAATTGATCTGCTGACGTATGGGGCGGATGACGGGGAATCGAGGCCGCAGACCATTATCGTGTCCGATGTGAAGAGTGAGCTCATCGAGTTGACGGGCGACGAGCTGGAGCGTCGCGGGTACCGGGTGCTTCTGCTGGACGCCCAGCATCCCGAGAAGAGCGACACGTTCAATCCACTGGAAATGGTCGATAGGCTCGCGAACGGGGGGAATCTGCCGGGGGCTGAGCAGCCGCGGATGCCGTCGCCCGTACGCTCATCGCCGGGGAGGGCGATGCGAAGGCGAGCCACTGGACGGAATCCGCGCGTCGCTGCTCGCCGCGACGATCCTTCTGGTCGTGCTGGACGAGGGCTGCCCGCGGGGCTGCAAGCACCTCGCGACGGTCTACCACATCATGTGCCTGGGGACGGAGGGGGCCGGCGAGGATCCGTGTGAGCCGCTGAAGGGCCTGTTCCGTTCCCTGCCGCAGGGGCATCCGGCCCGCTCGCGTGCCTCACAGTTCATCTCGAGCGGCGGCAACGAGCTGAGGAGCATCGTTTCCACGCTAAAGGTCAACCTGAGGATCTACGCTTCGGCGCCGATTGCGCGAATGGTCTCGGGCGATGATATCGATCCGAGTAGAATCCTGAGCGAGAAGACCGCGCTGTTCCTCCACGTGATGGACGAGGGCTCCCCCTACAACGCGATCGCGGCGGTCCTGTTCGAGCAGCTCTACGCTGCCGTGTATTCCATCGCGGACGCAGCTGGTGGAAAGCTGCCGCGGCCGGTGTCCATCCTCGGCGACGAATGGGGGAACCTGCCGAAGGTCGAGTGCCTGCCTAGCCTTCTCAGCCTTGGGCGCTCGTACGACCTGTTCTGGATGGGCGCAGTCCAGAACATCTCTCAGCTGAACAAGTACGGCGAGCGCGACGGACGGAAGAAGATCCTGGCAAACTGCGGCGTCAAGGTCGCCATGAAACTGGGCGAGGCCGAGGACCGCCAGTATTTCACCGAGCTAGTCGGGAAGACGACGCGGCACACCATGGGAACCAGCTCGAGCAGGGGGCCTTCGGGCGGTACGGGGTCGACATCCTACAGCGAGCACGCCGACGACCTGATTCATCCTTGGGAGTGGACGGAGATGTCCCCCGACAAGGACGGCGTCATCGTGGTGAAGACCGCGGAGAACGGCGTGGGCAGGGAACATGCGGGGTGCTTCCGGGCCCCTGTCTGCGATTGCACGCGGATGCCGACGAAGGAGCACTTCGATCTGGGGACGCGCGAGCACGAGGCGGCCAAGAGGATGGAATACCAGCCAGGCTGATATCAAGGCAAATGGGTCGGGAGGACGGCGTCGATCTCTGGACTCCCGAATTCGAGGAAGAGGCCGCGGAGCCGCCTGTTGCCGACGGATGGTCCGGCCTCTTCGTCGACTGACGGCGGTTTTTGAAGGGAGTTGGAAAATGACCGCAATCAAGCAGGCGAGCGTCATGAGCGGGGAGCACCTCCAAAACCTCAAGCGGTATTTCGATTGGGACAGGGAGAAAGTCCTGGACCACGATACCCAGCACATCATCGATGAGGATCGATGGTTCGAGGAAATGGACGCCACCCGGGAGGCGGCCGGGCACAACCGGCCCGGGAAGCAGGGCTCAAGGTGCACGTACATGCAGCATCAGGTGATCGGCTTCAACCCGGACGAGTGCTCCTGCAACGGCGGGCCGATGACGCCCTCGCGTTGCATGGAGTACGCGAGGGACTACATCGCCAAGCGCTATCCCAACCAGGAGATCGTGATTGTGCTGCATGAGGAGAGGTGCAGGTCGGATGGATCGGCCCGATTCGCCGCTCACCTCGCCATCAATAGGACGGACCTCGAGACTGGGCGGCGTCTGAACGACGGGCCGGCGAGGGCGGCGGCGAAATCCCGCGTGAGAACGGTGAAGGAGCTCGATACGAAGTACGGCCTGAGCCAGCTCGAAAGGGGCCTCTCGAACTCGAAGGTGCACGCGCGCCAGCCCGGTCGCGAGGAGCGCGAGATGGCAAAGAAGGGGAGATCCGACAAATCCGAGAACGCAAGGGTCCGAGCGATTGTCGCCCAGAGGGCAGAGGAGGTCGGGAGGCTCAAGAGCTGCCCCGACCGCTTCGGAGAGTTTGCAAGGCGGTTGGAATCGGATGGGATCGAGATCGCCCGATCCAAGCGGGGGGCGCTGCAATACCGCTATCACTCGGAGTCCCTCGGCAAGACGAGGAAGATCAACGGCGCGAGGCTCGGCTACGCCGTCAACCGCTCGACCGGGCGGATTATGAGGTTCACGGCAAGGGGAATCGACCTTGCCATACGGGCCGCGTGGGAGCTGGCTCGCGAGGGTGTGGATGACGAAAGAGGCCGGGACTGACTTTCATATCTGAGGTCCGTGCAACAGCCGGTAAGCCTGTTGCACGGTTCTGCGGGAGCGACTTTGGAGCGGTTCGCACATCCCGGCTTCGGCCGGGCAAGATATTCCGTTGCACGGAATACATATCTTGCATGCCCCGAGAAGCGTAGGCCGAATCGACCGGAGTGCAACGGGACAGGTGAGCGGAGGCGCAGTGATGGCGACCCAGGGGAGCCATCGAACGGAGCCGGAGCGAGAGCCGGCGGGGCGATCGCGAGTTGAAGCCGAGTGATTGTCCCGCCGTTCACGGCCCGCCGGCGGCGGCCCGGGGTTCCAAGGGGACTCGTCCTTTGGCGCGAAGGGGTCCGGGGATGGCGCGAGACATCCCCGTGAAACGCCGCGACGGGCACGCCCCTGTTAGCGTCAATCTAATTTTCACCAGTTTCACTAATCAAACGCGCCGTTCGCGCAAAGGCGGCTTCACCGCTTGCGCTAACGTATTTTCACCGATTCCGGTCACGCCTTGACGGGCCCGTCCCTCGGCAGGTCCTTCAGCCTGTAGGACCTGCCGGTTATCTTGACCAGGTGGCAGTGGTGGCACACCCTGTCCGCGATCGCGCTCGCCGCCACGTCGTCCCCGAACACCCTG